>Ga0209612_1000365_pt1 | contig 49240 bp, 44 predicted proteins | sample BioC12SIPDNA_FD_185746 | JGI IMG/M metagenome (GOLD analysis project Ga0209612, IMG submission 185746) | Anaerobic biogas reactor microbial communites from Washington, USA - Biogas_R1_B C12 SIP DNA (SPAdes) (version 2) | ecosystem: Engineered > Bioreactor > Anaerobic > Unclassified | place...
TGCGCCATCGTGGCATAAATAAGTTGGATTTGGTGATAAACACCCACCCTGACAGTGATCACCTTTTGGGTCTGACCGAGGTCATGGAAGAGATAAAAGTGGAGAGATTTGCTTACCCCCAGGCTTTGCGGGATGCACCCGATTATAGCAGCATTTTTAGTCTGGCCCTCCAGAAATCAATTCCCCTATGGGGTCTACAAGCCGGACAGGTGCTCCAGGTGGAACCGGGTTTTTCCTTGGAGGTATTATACCCCTCTCAAGAACCTACTGAACTAATGGATACCAATCACTTATCCCTGGTTTTGAAATGTCGCTATCATCGTAGTTCTATTTTGCTGACCGGAGACCTGGATAAACAAGCTATGCAGGAGATGGCTGGTAACAATAGCGTCATAAAATGCGATATGCTTAAAGTTCCTCATCACGGCAGTCGTAGCTCTTTGCTAGAAGAGTTTTATGAAAACTGTGATCCGCAGGCTGCCGTTATTTCCGTGGGTAACAATCAGTTTGGGCATCCTCATCCGGAAGTAGTAAATGAGTTGCACGGTCAGGGTATTAAAATATACCGTACCGATCATCATGGTGCGATTCGCTGTACTAGCGACGGAAATGATCTCAGAATTGAAACCTATATTAATGAATGAAGGTAATAGCTACCAGCCCTAATTACTCAGCGTGGCTCCCTCCTGTACTGAATTACGACTATTTTTAATCTGGTTATCATAAAAGTGCAGGGAGGGGGGATTAAAATTCGACCGGTCAATATGCTACAGGACAGTATAGCCAAACTGCTCTTTCGGCTTTCCTTGCCAACTACTACGGGTATGATAGTGTATTCACTGTTCAGCCTGATAGATACCTTTTTTGTGGCCAAGCTGGGAGCCTTACCCTTTGCAGCCTTGACTCTGGTCATTCCTTTACAGATATTAATTATCTCTGTTTCTTCCGCGACCGGAACCGGCTTGACCTCCCTGATTGGGCGAACTCTAGGAAGCGGTGATGTCCAATTAGCTGACAATGTCGCCTGGCACGGCATTGTTATCAGCTTTGTCTACGCCGGGCTGGCCATCGGTCTGGGGTTGCATTACATTGATTCTCTGTTGATCCTTTTCGGATGTACACCGGAGACTTTTGCTCTCAGCAAAGAGTATATGTACATCATTTTGTGGGGATCGCTGTTTACCTTTTTGCCCATGACCCTGGGGAATATCATTCAGGGGGAAGGCAACACCTTTTTACCAATGGTCATATCTCTATTAGGCATTTCCCTAAATGTTCTTTTTGATCCCATCTTTATTTTCGGTTGGGGAGGAATACCGGCTCTGGGGCTGAATGGAGCGGCCATTGCCACGGTGCTTTCTCAGGTGGTGATCACTGTGGTAATAGTCGCTCTGGTGAAAGGGAAGAAAGCCCAGCTTACTTGGTCTTGGGCTAGTTTTCGCCCCAGCCTGGGAGTAGTTAAGGAAATCTATCGGGTAGGATTCCCGGCCATGGTTATGGAAATGGTAGCAGTATTCAATTTAGCTATTATCAATCGTACCTTGACTGGCTATAGCTATACTGCTGTAGCGGCCTTGGGTATATTCATGCGCATAAGGTCTCTGGCTTATATGCCCGTGCACGGTTTGGCCCAGGGAACCATGCCTATTGCTTCTTTTGCTTATGGAGCTTGTTCCTTTGATAGGGTCAAAGAGACTATCATAAAATCATCGGCTCTAGCTTTTGTGTTTTTGGGAACTGCCTGGCTGGTCATGCAATATCAATCGGTATGGGTCATGCGGTATTTTTCCCAGGATCCCATGCTTACTGTGGTGGGGGTCACCTGTATGCAGATGGCCACGTTATTTTTGCCTTTTATGGGCCCGCTGGTCATTCTCTATACCGTCTTGCAGGCGGTGGGGAAGGGTTTTACTGCTATGCGTCTATCATTGACTCGCCAAGTGGTGTTCTTCTTGCCCTTGTTATTGATACTGCCCCGTTACTTCAGTTTGAATGGGGTATGGCTGGCCTTCTCTATTTCGGAACTATTGACCGCGGCCATGGCCTTGGTTTTTCTGATCGGCCTGTGGCGTGATCTGCAGGATCGCAACAAATTTACGGTGGTAATGCTGTTTAGGGGTGGCTATCTCTGGGATCGCCTCCGAGCGTGGCTATGTTGAATTGAACGAACGCGACCAACCGAGAACCTTCCCCTGTTACACTTTGTCGCAGCTTGCATTTTGCAGTGGTAAAAAATCGATTTTGCTATTATCCAAAATCCTCAATTTTCAAAACTACATAAATAGAGTATAATGTTTCCAAAGTACTCTTGAAGGTACAATACGAACAGGAGTCGATACGCAGCCAGACCAATCTAAAATCACTTGCGCATGGCTCTAGTCTACTTATTTCACGGGGGAAAAGGGGAGAGGATGGCTCGCTAAATTTGCCAACTCTGTCACTTCAGCTACACGAAATATTAATTCAAAAAGGAACCACCGCCGTCTTTTTATCGACTTGATTATGCGGGCGGTTGTTTGATGCCCTGAGTACTGCTTTGGGGTTCTGATCTTTAGTAAGGATTAGTAGGTTCTGCGTAAAAGCTGAGCATTACTTCGCATAAAACTGCTCCGAGTCATATCGACCTAAAACTAGATGTCAAGGTTATATGGCCGTTAGGGTATATCTGGAAACGGGTGTGCCTCCCGTGCTTTGGAAAGGAGCTCCATTACATAAGAGGTTGTTTTCTTATGTGTATGTGGCGATCTAAAAAACTCTGCTGGGACAGGAGTTTTGTTAGATATATTGCACAATATGGGAAGGAGTGGTGAATTTGCAGAGGGTGAAGTTCACTATGAATGGAAAGGAGGTTGAAGTCCCGGTAGGCAGCACTATTCTAGAGGCTGCAGAAATGGTAGGCATTGATATTCCTCGCCTATGTTATGATCCTGAGTTAAGCTCACTGGGGGCCTGCCGCTTATGTGTGGTAGAGGTCAAGGGCAACCGTTTACTACCGGCCTCTTGCGTTACCCCGGTAACGGAAGGTATGGAAGTACAGACGGAATCTCCGGCTGTTGTAGAGGCACGGCGAACTATACTGGAACTCCTGGTAGCCAATCATCCCCTGGACTGCATGACCTGTGACAAAATGGGGGATTGCAGACTGGCTGCTTATTGTTATCGCTACAATGTGAAAGAAAGCCCTTTCACAGGAGAACAGCATGATTACGCAATTGATGACAGCAACCCTTTTATTCTTCGGGATCTGAACAAATGTATTCTTTGCGGTGCTTGTGTACGAGCCTGTGAAGAAATGACTGGTCAGGATAATTTGTCCTATCTCTACCGCGGCTTTGACCGTAAGGCCACTACTGCAGGAGATGTAGACTATATTGACTCTGACTGTGTATTCTGTGGGCAATGTGTAGCCGTTTGTCCAACTGGAGCTTTGACGGAAAAAACCATGGCTGGACAGGCTAGACGCTGGGAAATCGACAAAGTACGGACAACTTGCCCGTTCTGCGGAACCGGATGTAATTATGATTTAGCCGTAAAGGATGGCAAAGTCATTGGAGTTCTTTCGGCTGAGGATGCCCCTGTCAATGGCCGTATGCTTTGCGTAAAAGGACGTTTTGGGTGGGATTACATTTATAATGAACGCCGTCTAACTACACCGTTGATCAAAAAGAACGGTCAGTTTGTGGAAGCGTCTTGGGATGAGGCTTACGATCTGATTGCTGAAAAACTGAATGGCATCAAAGAGAAATATGGCTCTGAATCATTTGCCGCTCTGAGCTCGGCCCGCTGTTCCAATGAAGAAAACTATTTGATGCAGAAGTTTACCCGAGCCCATATGGGGACTAATAATGTAGACCATTGTGCCCGTACGTGACACGCGCCAACTGTGGCCGGTCTGGCCACTACATTCGGAAGCGGCGCTATGACCAATCCGATCAATGAGATAACTGATGAGACTGAACTCATGTTCTTAATAGGAACTAACGCTACGGAAGCCCATCCAATTATTGGATACAAAATGCGCCAAGCTGCCCGTCGCGGTGCCAAAATGATTGTCTGTGATCCTCGTCGCATCGATTTGGTAGCAGAAGCAGATCATTGGCTGCAACTCAAACCCGGTACCGACATACCCCTTCTCAACGGCTTAATGCATATCATTATCAAAGAAGGCTTAGAAGACAAAAACTTCATTGCTGAACGCACCGAGAATTATGAAGCTCTCAAGGAAACGGTGCAGGCATACACTCCGGAATATGTCTCGGAATTGACCGGGATACCAGTGGAAGACCTTTATGCGGTCGCTCGCCTCTATGCTACTACTGACAAAGCTATGATTTTCTATACCCTGGGTATAACTGAGCATATCTGCGGGACACGAAATGTAATGAGCATCGCCAATCTGGCCATGCTGACCGGGCATTTAGGACGGCCTGGTACAGGTGTCTGCCCCATGCGCGGTCAAAACAACGTGCAGGGTGCTTGCGATATGGGTGCCCTACCCAATGTATATTCTGGCTATCAAGCAGTTACCAACGACGAGATTCGTCAAAAATTTGAACAAGCTTGGGGAGCATCGCTGCCTGGTAATGTTGGCTTAAAGATTCCCGAAATGTTCGAAGCTGCTAATGAAGGTAAGGTCAAAGCCATGTATATTCTGGGCGAAAACCCGGTATTGACTGATCCCAATAGCAACCATATTCGGTCTGGCCTGGAAAACCTGGAATTCTTGGTAGTTCAGGAGATATTCCTCACGGAAACGGCCGAATATGCAGATGTGATTTTGCCTGCTTCCAGTTTTGCTGAGACTGATGGAACCTTCACCAATACGGAACGGCGGGTACAAAGGGTACGTAAGGCTATAGAACCGATTCCTGGTAAAGCTGGCTGGCAGATCCTTTGTGAGATGGCCACCCGGGCAGGTTATCCCATGGCTTATGAGCATCCCAGTGATATCTGGAATGAGATGGCTTCCTTAACACCATCTATGAAGGGTATCAATTATCAGCGTCTGGAAAACAGCTCTATCCAATGGCCTTGCCCCACTGAAGATCATCCAGGAACCCCCTACCTGCACAAGGGTAAGTTTACCCGCGGATTGGGGTTATTTCAGCCATCAGACCATATTCCTCCTGGAGAAATGCCGGATGAAGAATATCCATTCCTTCTGTCCACCGGACGTATTCTCTTCCATTATAATGTCACTACTCCTTATTCACCTGGAATCGCCAGTGTATGGGATAAGGAAATGGCTGAGATCCATCCCGAGGATGCCAAGAGGATGGGAATTGTTACTGGTGAGCGGGTTAAGGTTACATCACGGCGCGGCGAAGTTACATCCGCTGTTAAAGTAACCGATCGAGTTCAGCCAGGAATGATATGGATGTCATTCCATCATACTGCTACTCCCACCAACGCTTTGACCAGTCATCATCTAGATCCTATTACTGGAACCGGTGAATACAAGGTTTGTGCTGTTAAAATCGAAAAAGTCCAGGAGGTGAATCAATAATGGCAGATTATAAAGAGATCATAAATGCCTATAAAGATCTACCTGGTGGACTGATCGAATCCTATCATGCTCTGCAGAGAGAATACAATTACATTCCCGAGGATGCCATTGCCGAGGCGGCTAAGATTTTCGGCGTTTCGGAGGCCAGAGCTTATGGAGTAGCCACTTTCTATTCCTATTTTAAGATTGGTGAGAGAGGACGCTATGTGATCCGTATTTGTGAAAGTGCTCCCTGCCACGTTGCCGGTGCAGCAGAAGTGGTCGATGCTCTGGAGCAACAGTTGGGAATAAAGATGGGAGAAACGACTAGTGATGGCAAGTTTACCTTGGAGTTTTGCGAATGTGTGGGACAGTGCCAAGCAACACCCGTCATCACTGTTAATAGTAAACCCTATCTAGATGTATCGCCAGAAAAGATACCCGGCATTCTGTCCGAGTGTCAGTAGAGCAGAAAGGAGGGAAATGTCTGTGACTGAGGAAATGCGCATTGTATTGCGCAATTACGGTAAAATAGACCCGCTAAACATTGAAGATTACTTAAACGTGGGCGGATATAAAGGTCTGGAAAAGGCGCGTACCATGAGCCAGATCGATTTGATCAATGAAGTAAAGAAATCCGGTTTACGGGGAAGAGGAGGAGCCGGTTTTAATGCTGGAGCCAAGTGGTCTTTTTCTTATAATACCGGAGCAGATGTGAAATATGTCGTCTGCAACGCTGACGAAGGCGAACCAGGAACCTATAAAGACCGGATCATTATGGAAAATGATCCCCAAAGCCTCTTAGAAGGCATGGCTATTTGCGGTTATGCTATCGGGGCACAAAAGGGCTATATCTACTGCCGGGGTGAATATCCCTATGTAGTGGACATTTTAAACCAAGCTATAGATCAGGCCAAAGCCAAAGGTGTACTGGGCGACTTTGACATTGAAGTAAGAATGGGCGCCGGGGCTTATGTATGCGGTGAAGAAACCGCCCTGATCGAATCCATTGAAGGACATCGCGGTGAACCGCGCTTCAAACCCCCTTTCCCGCCAGTGGCAGGTTTGTGGGGCAAGCCCACCATTGTCAACAATGTAGAAACATTTGCTAACATTCCGGTTATCCTGGAAAAGGGAGCAGATTGGTACAGTTCCATTGGGGCCAAATCATATCCAGGCACCAAAGTGCTCACTTTGACTGGTGATGTGAATAATCGCATCTTTATCGAAGTTCCCACCGACACCACCATCCGTCAGGTAATTTATGAATTTGGCGGCGGTATACCGGGCAATAAAAAGTTCAAAGCAGTTCAAATTGGTGGAACATCCGGGGGATTCATTCCTGAAAGTTTACTGGATACCAGTATCGACTTTGATTCCATGAGCGGCATCGGTGCTGCGCTGGGATCGGGTGCAGTTTTTGTGATGGATGAAACCCGAGATATAGTTGACGTAGTTCAACGTATTACCAAATTCTTTGAGCATGAATCCTGTGGTAAATGTACACCATGCCGCGAAGGAACCAAGCGGATGCATGAGATGATTTGCCGCCTGAATTCCGGTCAGGGTTCAGCCCAAGATTTGTCTAACTTGGAGAGACTGGGTAAAGTCATGTGTGTAGCCTGCTTATGTGGATTAGGGCAAGCTGCCCCAGCACCAGTTTTAACAACCTTAGAACATTTCGCGGACGATTATTCTGCTCATTTGAATTAGACTAAACGGATAAGAAAGGATGGGAATAGATGAACTTTATGACTCCTGCTGAAGTAGCAGTAGCAGTATGTAATGCTGGTAAAGCTAAAGCGGAAATGCCTTTATTGAAACTGATAGCCATGGGTATACTGGCTGGTGTTTACATTGGCTTTGGAGCCAACTTGGCTACCAAGGTAGGATCTGCACCTGATGCAGATTCAGCTATAGGAATATTCCTGTTTGGAGCCGTGTTCTCCGTGGGCTTGATGATGGTAGTTATCGCCGGTTCCGAGCTGTTTACCGGTAATAATATGTTTTGTTTTGCTTCGGCACTAAATGGCCAAGCTTCCTGGGGTGGACTCTTATATAACTGGATAGTAGTATGGTGTGCCAACTTTATCGGTTCTGTTCTACTGGTTTACATCATCTTTGGTGGTATGTATTGGATTGGTGCCGATGGAGCACTGACTGCTATGGGCGTAAAAGCTCTGGCTATTGCCAAAGGTAAGTTGAGCCTGACCTGGGGTTCTGCATTTCTGCGGGCTATCTGCTGTAACTGGCTGGTCTGTCTGGCAGTATGGATGGCATTTGCCGCCAAAGATGTGGTTAGTAAGGTTTTCGCAATCTTCTTCCCCATCATGGCTTTCGTATCCAGCGGATTTGAACATAGTGTAGCCAATATGTTCTTTATCCCCATGGGTATCACCATTGCCAATGCTGCTCCTGAACTGGCCGCTGCTGCTTTCAATATGACTCCTGATCAAATTGCGGCAATGTATAACTATGGCAACTTTTTCACCGCTAACCTGATCCCGGTAACCCTGGGTAACATCGTTGGCGGAGCGTTCTTTGTAGGCGGTTTCTACTACTATATATTCTTAAGAAAATCGGCTGCACCGGCTGCTCAAGAAAAGAAAGCTGCCAACGCCTAAGATCTATTGTAAAGACGTTAAAAGGGCTGCCCCAAATCCTAAAAATGGATTAAGGGGTAGCCCTTTTCCTTAAGTGAGAAATCCAGACTTTGGCCGCCCATAAATATCTTTGCCAGATTCGGAAACTCATCTATCAGTTTTTTGGGGAAATAAGATCAGATATTCTTTCATATAATACTCTGGTTACTTTACTGTCTAGTTCTCCAAAAGATCTGTCCCGTAGTTCTGAAAGAACTTTTGCTGGGTGCTTGGCTTTAGCATAAGGCCTATCAGTAGTGGCCGTGTTATAAATACTGGCTACTGCTGTGACTCTACTGTGTATGATGATCTGCGATCCTAGAAGTTTATGGGGGTAGCCCTGGCCATTCAATCGTTCATGATGTGTTAATACCCCCAGCAGTTCACGGCTACTTAGCCAGTCAGTCTTACTAAGGATTTCAAAGCCAATGTTTGGATGGGTACGGACGATTTCCATTTCATTTTTATCTAATCTACCCGGCTTTTGAAGAATATCAGGAGAAATCCTGGTTTCACCTATGTCGTGTAGCATAGCCACATTTACGATTTCGTATATGATATGTCTGTTTAAGTTTAGCCAATTGGATATTAAGGCGGCTAAAATCCCAGTATTTACGTGGTATTCTTCGTAATTGTATTCAGTCTGGGATCTTTTGGTCTGCAAGTAAAAATTTAATGATGCCTCCGGGTCATTCAGCAAAAGATCTGTAAACTCCCGCGCCTTTAGATTGAAGTCTTGGTGGATTATTTTGACATAATAACCCCTTGCCTTGACCCGGGTTTGTTCGTACAACAGGTCATAATAAGGCTTCCTCAAATCCACAGAAGAAAGTTTTTTCTTGGGGGGCTTTTTCTCAGGGGGCTTCTCTTCGTCTGTGCTTGGGTTTTCAATCTGAGGAGTTATCGCTATAAAAACTGTTTCTATCCCCTTGGATTGTAAGCTCTTAATATACTGATCCGATAAATGTGTTCCGGCTCTTAATAACAGTCGATTTTGTTCATCAAAAATATCCTGGGCAAGGGGTTCTCCTATCGAAAGAGATATCAAAGGAATCGATTTTTTCATAACCTCAACTCCTTTAGAAGTTCTGCGCTAAACAATTAGCACGGGATAAAACAAACCCGTCTTCTACTTCATCCAATACAAGCAGTTCGTTGGGGTTGACTACGGTACTATTGATTCCCTCGTTGGTTTTAGCCATGGTTGAGTTACTTGACCTTTAGCATCATCCTCTCGGGTTAAAATCGACACTCCTTCATCCCAGGCCACTCTAGCCCATAGAATTCAAGCATCATTAGCCTGTAGAAAAGTCTGTTAGCTCATCCAATATATTGTTAACCCTTCGCCCACGGTCGTGAATATCCTCCTAGTTTCGATGATTATTTTTTGGTTTTACCAATGCCTTTGCAGACGTTTTGTTTTGGCTATAGTCTCCTCGGTGTAATGGCAATGCCTTGGTTACTATTTCCGATATATTTTTAAGAGGCTGTCCCTTTAGGGCAGCCTCAGACCGTCAAAAAGGCTAATAGCCGCGTTAACTCGGAAAGCCCGTTCTCTCGACGTGCGCCATGTACGCCTCAATCACGGGCTTCCCAGTTGCCTTGCTCTTATCCTTTTTTGCTCGCTCTGGCAGGGTGTTGAAAACTAGCAGATGTCAGCAACCTTAATTGTGTTCATAGCCGCAGGATTTGAACACAGTGGGTGAATCCGAAGAGTTCAACCGGAACGGCCCTCTGCAGGTGACTGCAACCTGTTCTACCGGACAATAAGAAGTAGTTGGTTAACTCTGAAGCAGATCCCGGGCGGCTACTACGCCGGACACACTGGCTTGGATGAGGCCGCGGGTCACTCCAGCACCATCACCCACTGCCCACAGGCCGTCAATATCGGTTTTAAGGCCGTTGGTGAGGCGGGGGCGGGCGGAATAGAACTTGGCCTCAATGCCGTATAGCAAGGTGTGATCGGAGGCCACTCCTGGCATGGCTTGATCCAGGGCATCCAGACACTCGCCAATGCCTACCAGATAACGGTGCGGTAAAACCAGAGAGAGATCACCGGGTACAGCCCCTTTGAGCGTAGGCTCTACCAGGCCGCGTTCTATGCGGCTTTCAGTGGAACGGCGTCCCCGTTTGAGATCGCCAAAGCGTTGGACGATTATGCTGCCGCTGAGCATATTGGCCAGGCTGGCAATACAACGGCCGTAGACAATAGGTTGGTCGAAAGGCTCGGTAAATTCCTGACTGACCAAAAGGGCGAAGTTGGTGTTGCTGCTGCTCTGCGAGTCAGCAAAGGCATGGCCGTTAACGGTGACAATGCCATTGGTATTTTCCATAACCACATGGCCATTGGGATTCACACAAAAGGTACGTACAATATCATCAAATTGACGGGTGTTATAGACAATTTTTGGTTCCCAGATATTATCGGTAAAATCCTGCATAGTGACCGCTGGTACTTCTACTCTGACTCCCAGATCCACCTGGTTATTATCCAAAACCAAACCTAATCTGGCCGCCTGTTCGGTGAACCACTGGGCACCATCCCGGCCAGGAGCCAAAATAATGTTAGGAGCTTTATAGGAGTCTTTGTTGGTAGTGAGGCCCTTTACCTGGTTATTTTCTACCAGGATATCCTGGACGATTTCGCCGGTTTTGATAGTAATCTGAGACTCCAGCTGTTGGTACATATTACTTAATACCTGCAGCGTGTTTTCAGTACCCATGTGACGAATTTGAGCAGGAATCAGCCTCAGTCCGGCTCGGGCTACTCTATGTTTGAGTTCCTGCACTACATCATTGTCTTGCCCAAAAACCCTATCTGGTGCACCGTTCTCTACATATATATTATCAACATAGGCGATAAGCTGCGTTAACTTCTCCTTGGTCATATAGTCGTGCAACCAACCGCCAAATTCCGTGGTCAGAGTAAGTTTACCGTCAGAAAAAGCGCCTGCACCGCCCCAACCGCTCATTATAGAGCAGGGCTGGCAGTTGATACAGGCCGGAGCGGTATCTCCTATGGGGCAAGAACGTTTTTGCACAGTCTTGCCTTTTTCCAGAAGGAGGATTTTCATTGGCGTGCTGCGGCAGATCTCCATGGCAGCGAAAATTCCTGCTGGGCCAGCGCCGACAATAATAACATCAAAGGATTTAACCACGTACATCCCCCCGGTATTATATCTTAGTATCTAGCATTCTATCAGCTAATAATCTATGCTTTTCGTTCCGTAAAAGATTATAGCATATTCCGGCTATAGCAACAGAATTAAGCATCAATTGTATTGTGTTAAAATAGTAACAGGTTAAGGATACCATAAACACAGGGGGATTGATTATGGCGAAGCCAGGGCTTTATTATCTGTGGGGAGAAGAGGCTTACCGCATTGATCAGGAAATAGAAGATATAGTTAGAAGATGGCAGTCGGAATGGGGTCAGGAACCGGAACTGGTGTTCATTGACAGCAGTGATCTCAATCCCCAACAACTGATAGAGAGCCTGGAATTCAGCCCACTTTTTGCTCTGCAAAGGATAGTTGTTATTAAAAGACCGGAGTTTTTAACTAAGGGGTCTCGGCAAACCAGTCGGCTGCGCGATTTTCAAACCATCCTGGAGAATTATATTCAGCAGATGCCCATCGGACAGATTTTGATCCTGACTTCCGATGAACGCAATGCTACTAATCCGCTGGTCAAGCTGCTGGAAAAGCACGGTCAAGTTGTGCCCTGTCCCCGCTTAAGTGAAAAAGAACTCACTGTTTGGGTGGAAAAGCAGTTTGCAGACCTGGGGAGAAAAGCTCATGCCCGGTTGATCAACCGTTTGGTGCGTAGTGGCCAGGATATGTATTATCTAAAAAACTTGATCGATAAGCTGTGCCTGATGTATCCCGACAGAACCATTCCTGAAAGCTGCTGGGAAGGGCAGATGGAGACCCGGGAAGAAATTAAAATATTTGGAATGATCGACGGTATTACCGCACGTAACCCGCAAAAGGCTCTCCATGCTTATCATCAGTTGCGCTCACAAGGCGATGAGAATATTCCAATGCTGGCTATGATCAATCGCCAGTTTCAAACCCTGGCAACTGTTAAGTATTATCAGGAGAAGGGGCTAAGCCGAGCTGAAATAGTCCAAACCACCGGGCAAAAAGACTATCCGGTTCGCAAAATGATGGAGATAACCCGCAACTTTTCCTGGCAGGCCCTGGAGGATATATTCGCCCTATTGCTGGAAACCGATGTAGGCTTGAAAAGCACTAGCCAAGATTCTGATTTACTCATGGAAATGCTGTTGGTGAGCTGCTGTGAAAGCAAGTGATATGGTGGAGGATGGAGTAGAGGATGCAAGAGGGGATGCAAGTTGACGAACCGTGAAAGAATTTAGCATCGTGTCATTCTGAGGCGCAGCCGAAGAATCTCTACTGGTAGCTAAGATCCTTCGTTCGTTCTTCCCTCAGGATGACAAAATGTGAAACGGGACGATGTGGACACCGTCCCGTTTTAGTATTGCCCAAAGAAAAAACCTGCCGGGTGACAGGTTTTAGTTGGATGCTTCGGTCATCTTATTAAACTTAACGGCCAAAGATGATTTCTTACGAGCCGCATTATTCTTATGAAGAATTCCTTTGGAAACACTCTTATCTATCAGGGAGGTTGCTTCCAGCAGTTTTTTCTGGGCGGACTCGACATCATTGCTGGACAGAGACGCCTCATAATTCTTGATAGCAGTCTTCAGCCGGCTTTTTTGCGCTTTATTGCGTAAGCGGTTGGCTTCATTGATACGAGCACGCTTTGCCGGAGTCTTGCTCTTTGCCACGTGTTCACCTCCTTCAAAATTTGGCTAACAGAAATACTATAGCATTACCCTTCACAAAAAGCAAGAATTGATCCATTCTGATGCGATTGCTTGCGATTTGTTGCTAAAGTCGTTCTAACCCCCGCCTGTCCACCATAAATTTTAAGAGACTCTTATTGGGAAAGAGGTGGATCAGTGCTGCGAAACAATGTCTTGATATTCGTAAAAAGCATGATCATGGTGCAGTTGTTTTTTATCGTCCTGCTGGCGGGTGTCAGCTTGGATATAAACCGTATTATATGGCAGGAGAATTCTTTTGTAAATCGATTAGGGGAAGTGGCTCCGGGAATACAGGTAAACTTAAATGAGCAGCGGGCCGAAACGCTGCTGCGCCAGGTGAATATTGGCTTGACCGGCACTGATCAGTGGCCTTGGCAGAAGAGCACTTTTTTAAGTTGGACATTGCCGCGCCAAATGATGGCTAGCAATATACAGGTCTTGGCCAGTAACGGTTTGGAAGTGCCACGGAACACAGAACTTGATGCCCAGCCGGGAACTTTTGATCTACCGGCTATCGTACAGACGGATCCTTCTTCTTTTCCTTCTCTAACTACCGAAGACACACTGCACTTAAAAGGACGTGAGGTAGCACTATATTGCACCCATTCAGCTGAGACCTATACACCCGACAGTGGTAAACCCAAACTGGACGGCAAACATGGCTTAATAAACAAAGTGGCTCGCCAGCTGGCTGATAGCCTGCAGGAACAAGGGCTCAAGGCAGTTTACTACGATAAAATCCATGATTTTCCCGAATATGACAAAAGCTATACAAATTCTCGTGAAACAGTCAAAAGTATTATCAGAGAACAGGAAAATTTACTGGCCTTACTTGATATCCACCGTGACCACATACCCGGTATGAAGAAAGCAGAGACGGTTACAATAGATGGTAGGCCCAGTGCCCGTATCCTGATCGTAGTGGGAAGTGATGAACGCAAGCCCCATCCAGATTGGGAAAAAAACCTGGACTTTGCCAATCGTATAGTTGAGCAGGGTGAACAGATGTATCCGGGGCTTATTAAAGGAGTACGGGTCAAAGCAGGGACCTATAACCAGGAATACCACCACCGGGCCCTGCTGGTGGAAGTGGGCAGCGATCTAAATAATTTTGAGGAAGCACGATATGCGGCAGAACTCTTTTCTGGTATACTCATAAAAGTTCTGGCGGAGGAATTGTCATGAACCGAATTAATCAGTTTCTTTTGATCGGGTTGGTGCTGACTCTGGTGATACTTGGCCTCAATATCAGTAATGAAGCGATCAATCAGCTCACCGTCAGCCAACGTCCCCCGATAATTGATGTGCAGTCCAGTTCGTCACAGTTAGTATTTCACTTGGCTGGGCAGCAGTATGACCTAGACGCGGACAAACTAAGCCAGGCATGTATAGTTATGGCTAGCTGGTTTGAGCGGGCAGTAGAATATCTGCATAAAATATGGAGAATATTCCAGGTAGTGTTCCTATCCTGATAAGCATACAATAGCGATTCACGTTGGGAGTTGACGACGTGGCGCATACCGGTAAACATATGGCTCGAGCAGCTTTTTTGCTCATGGTCACCGTTATCTTGTCGCGAGTACTTGGCTACGGCAGGGAAGTAGCCCTGTACACTCTGTTCGGTCAAAATTACATCACTGATGCCTATCGCGCAGCTTTTTCCATTCCTGATCTGATCTATATGCTCCTGGTGGGTGGGGCTTTGAGTTCGGCTCTTATACCGGTCTTCTCTTCCTATTTGGCCAATGATCAGGAGGAGGAAGGCTGGGAAGCCTTCAGCGTTCTCACCAGCTGGGTCTTGGTGATCATGCTGGTTCTGATTGGGGTAGCCTATTTTTATACCCGTCCTCTCATGATCATGCTTACTCCGGGTTTGCCTGAACAATACATAACCCTGGCAGTGGGTCTCACTCATATCATGCTGGTGCAGACCTTTTTTATGGCTTTGAATGGACTGGCCATGGGGATTCTGAACAGTTATCAGCATTTTGCTGCACCGGCTCTGGGCAGCCTGATCTATAACCTGGTGATAATAATAGTAGGATTCCTGGGCTTTGAACAACTGGGAATCGCTGCTTTTTCCTACGGGGTAGCTTTGGGAGCAGCTCTCAATCTGGCGGTACAGATCCCTGCTCTGAAAAAAGTGGGCATTCGCTATCGCTTCACCCTGCGGGCTGATCATCCCGGCTTTGTTAGCATAGTAGGTTTGATGGTACCTGTTATGGCAGGATTGGGGGTAGCGCAGCTTAATCTGTTTGTAACGCAGAATATTGCCTCGCACCTGGGCAGTGGAGTCCTCAGCTCACTGAATCTGGCTCAGCGTATCATGAATCTGCCTGTGGGGATTTTTGCGGTATCGATAGGAACGGCTATCTTTCCTACCTTGGCAAGTCTGATTGCCCGGGGAGACATGAAGGAGTTTCGACGCTATACCTCACTGGGTATACGGGCTACCCTGTTGCTGGGGGTTCCGGCTTCCCTGGGACTGCTGGTAGTAGGACAACCCTTGGTCAGCCTGTTGTTTGAACAGGGAGAATTCACAGGAAACATGGTTAGTGCCACTACCCTGGCGCTCAACTACTATCTAGTGGGGCTGGCAGCCTATGCCTGTATGCAGGTGGCGGTACGGGGCTTTTACGCTTTGAAAGCGCCTATCATTCCCGTAGTAGCAGCTGTACTGGCTATAATGGTCAATGTGGTTTTGTCCTGGCAATTAGGATACCGCTGGGGTGCACCGGGTTTAGCCTTGGCCTACTCCATAGCTGGCTGGCTTGATCTGTTCATTCTGTTGGCAGCCCTACGTTGGAAAGTAGGGCCTATAGGTGGTACCAAGATATTGAACAGTTTCTTAATTTCTCTGGGCGCATCTGTTATTATGTTTTTAGTTGTCGGGGGAGTCATGGAGGGTCTATCCACCTTGATCCCGCTCACCGGCAAAGGTTATCAACTGCTGCTGGTAGGCCTGGGAGCCACAACTGGTACATTGGTATATGCTGTTATCGTAGGGCGTTTCAAACTGGAGGAAACGCAATTGGTAATGGGTATGCTGCGCCGCCGCTGGGCCTAATAAATTGAAGGTTAACTGATAATTAGGGTATAATGTAGTCCATAATTTGTTGGGAAACCCTCTTGGAGGTATAAGAGTTGCAGAGTCAAATTCGTAATTTTAGTATTATCGCTCATATAGATCATGGTAAATCTACTCTGGCTGATCGCCTTATGCAGTTTACCGGTGCTCTCAGTGACAGGGAAATGCGTGATCAGTTCCTGGATAAAATGGATCTGGAGCGGGAAAAGGGCATCACCATCAAACTGCAGCCGGTACGACTCAACTATCGTGCAGCCGATGGACAGGATTATGTAATAAACCTAATAGATACACCTGGCCATGTGGACTTTTCCTATGAAGTGTCCCGCAGTCTGGCTGCCTGTGAAGGAGCCTTACTGGTGGTGGATGCTTCTCAGGGGATCGAGGCCCAGACCCTGGCCAATGTATATTTGGCCATGGATCTCAATTTGGAGATCGTGGGGGCTGTGAACAAAATAGATCTTCCCGGTGCTGAACCTGACAAGGTCAAGCAGGAAATGGAAGATGTACTGGGCTTGGATCAGAATGATATCATTTCCATGTCGGCTAAATTGGGTATAGGTATAGAAGAAGTTTTGGAGGCCATTGTCAAATACATTCCAGCTCCCCAGGGAGATGAAGAAGCCCCCCTGCAGGCCTTGATATTTGATTCCTATTTTGACTCATACAAGGGTGCCATCTGTTATTTTCGTGTAGTATCCGGTCAGTTGAGAAAAGGTGATATCATTCGCATGATATCATCGGGGAAAGAATTTGAAGTTAGCGAACTGGGGGTAATTTCACCCTATATGAAAGAAGTGGAGGTACTAAAAGCTGGCGAGGTAGGCTATTTAGCCGCCGGGATCAAAAACGTCAGTGACACCAAGGTCGGTGATACCATAACCTGTGCTGATCGCCCATCCACTGAGCCTTTGCCAGGTTATCAAGAAGTAAAACCTATGGTCTACTGCGGACTTTATCCCCTGGAAAACAATGATTATGAAAGACTGCGGGACGCTCTGGATCGCCTGAAACTCAATGATGCGTCTTTATTCTATGAGCCGGAAACCTCCAATGCCTTGGGATTCGGTTTCCGCTGTGGATTTTTGGGTCTTTTGCATCTGGAGATCATTAAGGAGCGTTTGGAACGGGAATATGACCTGAGTTTGCTAGCCACTGCTCCCAGTGTGATTTATAAGATTATGCTGACCGACGGTAGTGAAATGAATGTAGCCAATCCCACCCACTGGCCGGATACGCCCAAGATCGATCAGGTACTGGAACCATTCGTGAAAGCTTCGATCATGGTTCCTAATGACTATGTGGGTTCCGTTATGGAGTTATGCCAGGATAAACGGGGCGTTTTTATAAACATGGAATACTTGAGTACCCAGAGGGTAATGATCACCTACAAGCTGCCCCTGGCTGAGATCCTCTACGATTTCTTTGATGCGTTGAAATCCAGGACGCGAGGCTATGCTTCACTGGACTATGAGTTAAGTGGTTATGAGCCTGCGGATCTGGTCAAACTCGATATTCTACTTAATGGAGAAGTTGTGGATGCTCTCAGTATGATCGTCCACAGTGAGAGAGCCTATCATCGTGCCCGTAATGTTACCGAAAAACTACGTCGAATAATACCTCGGCAGATGTATGAGGTCGCCATTCAGGCCAGTATCGGAACGAAAATCATTGCCCGGGAATCCGTGAAAGCCATGCGCAAAGACGTTTTGGCTAAATGCTACGGGGGGGATATCACCCGCAAGAAAAAGCTGTTGGAAAAGCAGAAGGAAGGCAAGAAACGCATGAAACAGATCGGACGAGTGGAAGTTCCCAAAGATGCTTTTCTTACCGTATTGCAGGTGGGCGATGATTAATGATCTCAATTCCCGGGGAATATACATTCACATCCCTTTTTGTAGGGCTAAGTGCGGTTACTGTGATTTCTATTCAGTGCCACTGGCTGATACCGACTGGTTAGAAAAATATACTCGGGGGCTGGCTGTGGAAATTGAGCAGCGAGCCTCTTTTTATGATGGAAAGCCGATCCGCACTATTTACCTGGGGGGAGGTACCCCCAGCCTGCTTACTCCAACCCAGATTGAAAAACTGTTAACCAAGCTGGATCAATTTTTCCCACTGGATAGTGATATAGAAGTCACTATGGAAGCTAATCCTATTAATATTGGTCAGCATTATCTGCATGACTGCCACCAAGCTGGAATCAACCGTCTGTCGTTGGGCATCCAGAGCTTTAACGATCGAGAGCTGCGCTTACTAGGCCGTTTGCATTCAGCCGGGGATAGTGAAGAAGCTATACTCGCTGCCCGAGCCGCCGGTTTCAGCAATATAAATCTTGATTTAATTTATGGCATTCCCGGACAAACTACAGAGGATTGGATATTTAATCTAAGCCGGGCGGTTCAGGCCGACCCACAACACCTATCACTGTATTTATTGCAATTGGAACCACATACTCCCATGGGTCGAAGGGTTGATCAGGATCAGCTTACTATGCTGGAAGATGAACAAGAATATCAACTCTATCAGATCAGCCGAGAACTGCTGGCTGAAAAGGGGTATCACCATTACGAGATTTCCAACTTCGCCCGTCCCGGAAGAGAATGTCAGCACAATTTACTCTACTGGCAAAGCTGCGAATATCTGGGCTTGGGTGCCGGGGCGGTTTCCTTTATGAACCGGGTGCGTTATCGGAATACGGTTGATTTGGGTCGGTATCTGGGAGCCTGTGCAGATTATCCCGGCGGATTCTGGCAGGGAGAGATTCTGGAAGAAATGGACGAAAGGCAGCGCTGGGTGGATGCGGTGCTTTTGGGCCTGCGTACCACTCAAGGAATAAATATGGCCGATTTCCAAAGGCGTTTTGGAGTTGATCTGAGCCAGGAATATGCTGAGCTCCTAAACGAGCTTCTAGCAGGAGGCTTCATTAATATTAAGGATGGATATCTACATTTGGCACCTTCTGCCTATTTCATCTCCAACCAGGTTTTATACCGATTTATAGCCTGATTCCATACCTTGACAAAGATTATGGCAGGTGATACTTTTTAATAAATAAGTTAGCACTCGATGGTCATGAGTGCTAACAGGGGTGATATAGAAATGACTCTGGATGAAAGAAAACGTCAGATTCTCCAGTCGATTATAAGAGATTATGTGGAAACCGCTGAGCCAGTTGGCTCCAGAGCGGTAGTGCGCAAACATGATCTAAAGATATCTGCTGCCACCGTACGTAATGAAATGGCCGATCTGGAGGAAATGGGCTATTTGGAACAGCCCCATACTTCGGCTGGGCGTATCCCATCAGAACGAGGCTTTCGCTATTATGTGGACTGTATGATGGAAAACGAGAACTTATCTGAGGAGCAGATGGAGGAATTAAGGAATGCTATAACCAAAAATGTACGGGATCTGGATGAGGTAATAGCTAATGTAGCTCACTTTTTGTCACAGATAACCCGTTATACTTCCTTTATTGTGGTCCCTTCGATCCATACCAGTCAGTTCCGCTATCTGCAGTTGCTCCCCTTGAATCCCGGAGAGGCCTTACTGCTTCTGGTGACTGATCTAGGATTGATAATGCATCGAAAAATTGAGATCCCCAAGGGGGTTAGCCACCAGGATCTGGAGAATATTGGCGCTTTATTCAATAATGTCTTTGCTAACCGGCGCCTGGAGGAACTACGCCGTACTGATCTGCAGGTGATCAGAGAAGAACTCCATCAGAGACGAAAGATCATAGATACTGCTCTGGATGCCGTTGATCTGCTCCTGCAGAGTTCCCATGATGATCGGGTGGTGATCAGTGGGGTACTGAATATGCTTAACGAGCCAGAATTCAAGGATCTGGATAAGCTGCGCCGTTTTCTCTCCCTTATAGAAGAGGAAAACACGATCAAAAACCATCTGCCCCAGAGTAGCGGGGAAAGTCTGAATATTAGTATTGGCCAGGAGAATCCAGATGACATGAAAGACATGAGTGTGGTTATGGCTGGTTATAAATCCTTTGATGAACTGGGCACAATGGGGGTAATTGGGCCGATACGCATGGAGTATTGGCGAGCAGCAGGTACGGTGGAAGCTGTCCGCATGCTTATTAAAGATATTCTTAGTTAGCTAAAGTAAACTCTTGGAGGAAGGCATGACAGACAAGTCCCTGAGTGGCAACCAACAGACCGAGGATAGATTTCAAACCCTATTAAATAATGCTAATGCAGCCCGGGTGATCTCCCAAGCAGTGGAAGGAACCATCGGGCCGCGGGGCTTGGATGTTATGATGGTCGATCGTTTTGGTGATGTAGTCATAACCAATGACGGGGTCACCATATTAAATTTAATGGAAGTTAATCATCCCGCCGCCCAAATGATCATCAATACCGCCCGTTCCCAGCAGAAGGAAGTGGGCGATGGTACCACCACTACTACCATTTTGGCCGGGGCCATGATAGCGGAAGGGTCTGCTCAGGTATTAAAGGGTGTTCCGGTGACCAGAGTTGTGGAAGGGATCCGTCTAGGGGTCTTGGCTTGTGCTGAGTGGCTCCAGGAGATAACGGTTCCTATTGAAGATATAGATGACTCGCAACTTTCATCTATTGCTTGGGTCGCTGGACGGGGTGAGCAAGTACTGGCCGCGCAGGTTATGGAAGGCGCTCGAATCCTGGGCAAAGATAGGCTGATGGATCCTGATTACCGATTTGCTGACACCATTGTTGCCCGGGAGGCGGCTGACAACCTGGTTTTTCCAGGAGTTGTTCTCAACAAACAACCCGTTAACCGAGAAATGCCTCGTCAGTTGCAAGAGGTTAACATCTTGGTGATAGATGATGCATTAGCTCCGGAAGAAGTCAATGTGGAAGCTTTAAAAACCGAATCAGGTTTTCAATACTATCGCCAGTCCCGGGAGAATTATCACAACAATCTGGCGCGCTTAAAGGAATTAGGAGTTAACCTGGTAGTAGTCGATCGCAGTATTGATGATACTGCGGAAGAGGTCTTGACCGATGCCAACGTAATGGTACTGCAGCGAGTATCCTCCCGGGAAATTCAACGTTTATGCCACCATACCGGTGCTCGCCGGATCAAACGCAGCGCTCTGAATCGTGACTCCCACAGCCTGGCTGCTTATTTGGGTCGGGCCAAGAGAGTGCTGGTAGATGACAAACTGGAATGTACCATGGTTTTTGATGGCCAGGGAGAGAGCCAGGTGACGGTTCTGGTAGGGGCAGCTACCGCCGAAGTAGTGGATGAACGGGAACGTATGGCCCGGGATGCTGCTGCGGCTGTTCAAGCGGCCATAAAGGGCGGGGTAGTCCCCGGTGGAGGGGCAGTGGAAGTGTGGCTGGCCTCTCGTTTAGAGAACCTGGCCCGTCAACAGGAAGGCCTGATTTCCTATGGGATATTGTGTGTGAAAGAAGCTCTGCTCAAGACCTTTTTATGTATGGCTGCCAATGCCGGCTTTAACTCTCTGGAGAAGTTAGGTGATGTTATCGCCGGGCAGCGCAAACAGAATAGCAATCGCCTTTCATTCGATGTCAACTCTGGCCAGCTGGTAGATATGTTGGAATTAGGAGTTGTTGATCCGGCTTTGGTCAAACAGCATGCTATTCAGGCTGCCGGAGAAGTAGCCGCCGCGATTCTACGAATCGAGACGGTTATCAAAATGAGAAGTGAAAGTACTGACCATCCCCACATGGTTGAATAGAGGTGAAAACAGTGGAAGAAAAGGACTATACGCTAACGGATGAGGCTGCGAATCCCCAAGAGACAGAAATTGAAGCAGAGAACTCCGCAGAGACCGTCTTGACTGAAAACAGTTTACAGGAAGAGATCGACCGTTTGAAAGAGGAGGTTGCCTCCTATTATGAACAACACCTGCGTTCTCTGGCTGAGGTGGATAACATTCGGAAGCGGGCTTTGCGGGAAAAAGAGGAGTATATAAAGTTTTCCGCGGTACCAGTTATCAAAAAGGTGTTACTGGTAATGGATGATTTAGAAAGGGCTCTGGCTATGTCGGAGTCTAATCGGGACTATGATGCTCTCTACAAGGGTTTGGAGATGATCGCCAAACGCATGGCAGACCTCATTGAGGAAGAAGGTGTGGAGGCTATTGAGGCTCTCGGCAAACCTTTTGATCCTCAGTTCCATCAGCCTCTGCTGGTAGAAGAAAACCAAGATCACCCAGAAAATACCGTGATCGAAGAAATGCAGAAGGGTTATGTTCTGCATGGCCGGGTGATTCGGCCCAGTTTGGTCAAAGTGAGCAAATAGTTCATAATATGTAATTAATCTTGGAGGTGTTGAAAATATGGGCAAAGTTGTCGGCATCGACCTGGGTACGACCAACTCCTGTATCTCAGTTATGGAGGGTAAAGATACGGTGGTTATCGCCAACGCCGAAGGGGAGCGTATTACTCCGTCGGTAGTAGGTTTTTCGAAATCAGGAGAGAGATTGGTAGGGCGTATAGCCAGACGGCAGGCCATTACTAACCCGGATCGAACTGTACTTTCTATTAAAAGGCATATGGGGACTGACTATCGGGTAGAGATCGATGGTAAGAAATATACCCCGCAGGAAATATCGGCAATGATCTTACAGAAACTAAAAACCGACGCCGAAGCTTATCTGGGTCAGCCCATCACTCAGGCTGTTATCACTGTTCCAGCCTATTTCACTGATTCCCAGCGCCAGGCTACCAAAGATGCTGGTAAAATTGCCGGCTTGGAAGTTCTCCGTATCATAAATGAACCTACCGCAGCGGCCCTGGCCTATGGCCTTGATAAGGATGAGAATCAGACCATACTGGTATTTGACTTGGGAGGCGGAACATTTGACGTTTCCATTTTAGATATCGGTGACGGTGTATTTGAGGTAAAAGCCACCAGCGGTAACAATCGACTGGGGGGCGATGATTTTGATGATCGCATCATCAACTGGCTGGTAGAGGAATTCAAAAAGGATAACGGCATAGACCTGCGCAATGACAAAATGGCTATGCACCGCCTGAAGGAAGCTGCTGAGAAAGCTAAACATGAATTATCCGGAGTTTTGACTACTGATATAAATATTCCTTACATTACTGCTACCCAGGAAGGGCCACTGCATCTGGAGCGCACTTTATCCCGGGCTAAGTTTAACGAAATGACCGCTGACCTGGTAGAGAAGACCATGGGGCCATTACGGCAAGCCATGAAAGATGCCGGACTACAACCGGCTGGGATTGATAAAATAATATTGGTAGGAGGCTCCACTCGTATTCCTGCTGTCCAGGATGCTATCAAGGAATTCTTGGGTAAAGAACCGTTCAAAGGCATCAATCCGGACGAAGTAGTAGCGGTAGGAGCTGCTATTCAAGCCGGGGTGTTGGCTGGTGATGTCACTGATGTAGTGTTGCTGGATGTGACTCCTCTGTCCCTGGGTATTGAAACCCTGGGAGGAGTATTTACTCGGATCATTGAGCGCAATACCACCATACCGACCTCGAAGAGTCAGATATTTACCACTGCAGCCGATAGCCAGACGTCGGTTGATGTCCATGTTCTACAGGGTGAACGCAAAATGGCCAACAACAATGTGACTCTAGGACGTTTTCAACTGACCGGCATTGCTCCGGCTCCCCGGGGAGTACCGCAGATAGAAGTTAAGTTTGACATAGATGTAAACGGTATAGTGCATGTTTCTGCTAAAGATATGGCAACTGGTAAAGAGCAGACCATTACCATCACCTCGTCATCAGGTTTGACCGACGAAGAGATCGAACGCATGATCCATGATGCTGAACAGCATGCGGAAGAGGATGAACGTAAACTGAAAGAGATCGAATTACGCAATGCGGCTGACACCATGATCTATCAGGCGGATAAAACGATCAAGGAGTTTGACGAGAAGATAGATGAAGCCGATCGGCAACAAATCGAACAAGCAAAAGCAGAGCTGGAAGAAGCTCTGCAGGGCACCGATAATGACCTGATAGAGGCTAAAACCCAGGCTCTGACTGAAGCTATCTATACAGTCTCGGCTAAAATGTATGAAGATGCTAATCCTCAGGATGTCCAAGATGATGTAGTGGATGCCGATTATAATATTCCGGAAGATGACTAAAAAAGCGCCCCAACATCTCCTAAATGCCATATAATGTACGGGAGGGGTACCCAGGACCCGGAAGCCTTGGTTTCCGGGTTTACCCTGTTTAACCAGGAAGGTGGAATAACATGTCTAAACGTGATCTTTACGAAGTGTTAGGTCTTTCCCGCGGGGCCAGTGCTGACGAAATCAAGAAAGCTTATCGGCAACTAGCTCGTCAATACCACCCCGACGTTAATCGTGAAGATCCTGATGCCAGCGAAAAGTTTAAGGAAATATCTGAGGCTTATGAAATACTAAGCGATCCTCAGAAACGACAAGCTTACGATCGCTTTGGTCACGATGCTTTTGACCCAACCCGTGGTGCAGGTGGTTTTGGCGGATTTGACTTTGACGGTGGGTTTGGCGATATCTTCGATTTGATTTTCGGCGCCGGGGCTAGTCGAGGTCGGCAGCGTACTGGTCCTCAGAGAGGGGCAGACCGGGAAATCCGCATGGAGATTACTTTTGAAGATGCCCTATTTGGGGTGGAAAGAGATATTCAGATCTCCCGGGTGGAAAAATGCGAACCATGTAAAGGAACAGGAGCACAGGAGGGTTCTTCAATAAATACCTGTCCTACCTGTAAGGGTAGCGGTCAGGTGCGCAGTGCCCAGTCCACTCCTTTTGGCAGATTTGAGACCGTCCGCACCTGCAACCGCTGTCAAGGAGAAGGAAAGATCATTGAAAAACCGTGCACTAAATGTCGGGGCAGTGGAAGAGTGAAACAGGCTCGCACCTTAAATGTCAGGATCCCGGCGGGAGTTGACACCGGTTCGCGCATCCGTCTGCAGGGTGAAGGTGAACAAGGTTTAAGAGGCGGCTCACCCGGTGATTTGTATATAACTCTTATTGTGCGTGAACATCCTCGCTTCAAACGGGATGGAACCACACTGATAACCCAGCTGAAAATCGATTTCGTCCAGGCAGCTATGGGTGATACTATTGAGATAGAACTACCTGGTGGTGCCACTCACGAATTAAATATCCCGGAAGGAACACAGCCGGGAGATGTGCTTACCGTTCGTGGCAAAGGAGTTACCCATCTGCACAGCCAGCGCCAGGGCGATTTAAAAGTGATCATACAGGTGAGCATACCGAAGAAACTGAGCAAACGGCAAAGAGAAATATTAAGCAGCTTCCATGAAGAGGACGAGAAGCCTAACAAGAGAGGTATATTCGAAAAATTCAAGGACGCTATGGGCTAGAGGGTGTAACACATGAAATGGAAAGAGATATCAGTTCTTACTAATGGTATCTGCTTAGATGCAGTGGCAGGCATCTTTCATGAACTGGGTTCGGGTGGTGTGGTAGTGGAAGATCCCCAGGCCGCCCGACAGTATGTGAGCAGGGACTGTTGGAATGCGGACAACATTTCTGCTGACGTGCAGGGCCATGATTTTGTGGTGATAAAGGCTTACTTTCCGGATGATCACCAGGTCATGGAACAAGTAGGCGAACGCCTTAAAGAAGTAGAAAAACAGCTTCATAGCAGCTGCAAAGTCTATATTAATGAAGTCAATGATGAGGATTGGGAACAGTCCTGGAAAAAGTACTATCATACCTTCAAAGTCGGTCAGAATTTAGTTATCAAACCTTCCTGGGAACAGTATCAACCTGCCCCTGGTGAGGTAGTCGTCGATATCGACCCCGGGATGGCTTTTGGGACAGGCATCCATGCTTCCACTCGGTTTTGCCTGACTTTTATCGAAAAGTATATCCAAGGCGGAGAAACCGTAGTAGATGCCGGGTGCGGTTCGGGCATCCTGTCTATCGCTGCTGCTAAGCTGGGCGCCAGTAAAATACTGGCTATGGACATAGAAGAGGTAGCAGTACGCATTGCCCGGGAAAACATTGCATTAAACGGGCTGCAGGATCGTATCGAAGTGCAGGAAGGTGACATTGTCGCCTCCCTTATCAATTCCTCGCCCCAGGTGATCCTGGCCAACATAACTGCCGAGGTGGTAGCCCAACTGGTTCCGGTGGCGGCTCAGGTGCTACCTTCGGGAGGGTGGTTTTTTGGATCGGGAATTGTGGACAGTCGCTGGCCGGGAGTGAAAAAACAGTTGGACAACCATGGGTTTGAGATACAGCAGTTGCTTACCGATGTGGACTGGGTAGGAGTAGCTGCCCGCAAAATATAGCCTGATAGTGGTGCGAAAGGAGTGGCATCTTTGCACCGCTTTTTTGTCGATCCTCAAGATATCATAAACCAGCAAGTCCATTTTTCTCAGGCTGAATCCCGTCATATTGAGCGGGTAATGCGGCTGCGATCAGGTGACACCGTGGTAGTATTTGACGGTAGCGGCTGGGAGTATCAGGTGGAATTGCTCGAAAAAGCTTCCAGTGCCCTGGTGGGACAGATCATTAGTCGGGAATACCAGGATCGAGAATCGCCTTTCAAATTAGCACTGGTTCAGGGAATAGCTAAAGGTGAAAAAATGGATACTATCATACAGAAGGCTGTAGAAGCTGGAATTGACAGTATCTACCCGCTTCTTACTGAACGTACCGTGGTGCAATTAGCCGGACAGAAGAGCCAGCAGAAACAGGAGCGCTGGCAGACCATTTCCCGGCAGGCATGTAAACAATGCCGCCGCAATCGAGTTCCTTTCGTTTCACCACCTCTAGAGTTCGCCTCATTCTTGGAGCAGCATCAAGGCCAGCCTATTTTGATGCTCTATGAGTCTGAGCAGGAGTGTACTCTAAGACAGGTACTGAAAAAAGATCTCCTTGCCCGACAGATACAGCCCTGGTACCTCATGGTCGGGCCGGAAGGTGGTTTTTCAGAGGCTGAAGCAGCCATGGCCAGGCAGAAAGGTGCTATACTGGTTAGCCTGGGACCGCGTATATTGAGAACGGAGACCGCGGGTCTCTTAGCAGCAGGCATCATCCTATACGAATTCGGAGATTTGGGTTAGAGCTTGTTCTTAACAATGCGGAGGTGCACATGAAAACGGTGGCCTTTCATACCCTGGGGTGCAAAGTCAACCAAGTGGAAACTGAACAAATAAAGGATGAATTGATCCAAAATGGCTACCGGGTGATCGATTTTTCTCAATCAGCTGATTTGTACATCATCAACACTTGTACCGTTACTCATGTCAGTGATCGTAAATCACGGGCGGTGATCAGGCGCGCTTTGAAAGCCAATCCTGAGGCTACGGTAATAGTCACTGGATGCATGGCTGAACTTGAACCTGATAAGATAGCCGCTATGCAAGGGGTAAACCTGGTGGTCGGCAACCGGGATAAACACCGCATAGCCCAGATCATTGAACCTCTGAAGGGGGAAGCCAGAATTATTAGGGAACCCATTTCCCCTCAGGATATGCTGGCCCCCGCCTTATATCATAGTCATCATGAGCGTACCCGGGCTTTTGTTAAGATCCAAGACGGTTGCCAGAGCTTTTGCACTTATTGTATTGTGCCCTATACGCGTGGCCCCGTGCGCAGTAAAGCTCCGGATGATGTGATCCGGGAAGTGGAACAACTGGTGCAACTAGGTTATCGCGAGATAGTATTGACCGGCATTCATACCGGACAGTATGGTCGTTCTACGCCGGATTGGACCCTGGATGGATTGCTGGAAAAAATACTGGCATCGGTACCCGGCAGCTACCGGATTCGGCTGAGCTCGATCGAACTTGGAGAAATCAGTGACCGTCTGCTAGAATTGATCAAGAGTGAGAACCGTTTATGCCGACATCTACACATTCCACTGCAGAGTGGAAGTGATCGGGTACTTAAACGAATGGCACGCCGTTACACTCGGGATGAATACCAACGGCGCATACTGGAAATAGCTGCTCTGATACCAGGAGTCGGTTTCGCTGCTGATGTTATGGTGGGGTTTCCTGGAGAAACTGTTGACGATTTTGCCTCAACGGTTCAGCTGCTGCAGAGTTTACCTTTGTTGGACCTACATGTTTTTAAGTATTCGCCTCGTCCCGGAACACCAGCAGCATCTTATCCTGATCAGATTGACGAAAGAGTCAAGAATGAGCGCAGTAAAGTCCTGCTGAGCATGGCTCGACAGAAGCATAGAGAATTTATGAAGAGTATGATGGGGCAGGTCTTTACCGTTTTGGTAGAAGAATGTGAGTCAGGAAGATGTAAGGGATTCAGCGACAATTATATTAATATCGAGTTTTCCTCACCCCATGACCTGTGCGGTCAATTTATTGAGGTAGTTTTAGATGGAATTCACCGTAACTATGCCGTAGCAAGAATTTATGCCTAGATGATCTGGAAAGGGGAAAAACGTGGGTACCAAGGATATTGGACGAAAACTACAACAGGCGCGGGAAGATGCTGGTTTAAGCCAGGAACAGCTGGCCAGCAGGCTGGGTTGCGCACAATCTACCTTATCCAATTACGAAAAAGGGAAGCGCAGACTTTACCTAGCCCAGTTGGAAAAAATTGCCGAGATACTCAATCGACCTATTGAGTATTTCTTAGAGAGCAATAATTACCGATCAACTCAGCATCTGAGCAGTGGTGATAACACCATTGAAGAACCTGAACTCTTACAAATCGTTAATGCCTTATATGAATTATCCAGTGAACAGAGGCGATCAGTAATGGACTACATAATCTGGCAGAAAAATCGCCAGACATACCGGGAAGGATAAGGGGGCAAAGTATGTTTCGTGATACTATTTCGCAGCAGGATAAGGAATTAGTGTTTTTTACACGGGAGTTGATCAACCAACATATTGTACCCCGTGCCTTGGAATACGATGCTCTTGGCAACGAGCAGTTCGATGGATCAGCTTTGGACATATTAGCTGAATACAATTTGCTGGCCCCTATTATTTCACCTGAGTATGGCGGACGGGGAGCCAGTTATCTGGTTACCGCCATGCTACTTGAGGAAATTGGTGCTGGATGTGCCGGGGTGGCTGCAGCGGTCGCGGCCAATATCCAATCTATAGCTCCACTGCTGGCAGCAGGCACACCAGAACAGCTGGGCCACTATCTGCCTTTGCTGACTGCCCCGCAAACCAGCTTGGGAGCAGTCGCTATGGTGGAAAATGGCGTCAACTTAGATGTTTTGCTGCCAACGGAAAAAGTAGCTAAACACGGTTCCTCACTACAAGCCCAGAGAAGTAGCCATGGAGATATTATCAACGGTTGTAAAGACTATGTTATGAACGCTGCTACCGCCAAATTTATTTCTACCCTGGTAGAATATCCGGAATGTCGTGACAAGACATCTAGCGGATTTCAATTGATGGTGATCCCTCTGGATGTGCCCGGGATAAAAAAGGGACCTTCCGGTCGCAAACTAGGTCTGCGCTACTGTAGTACCGCAGAAATTGAGTTTAAGGCAGTAAAGGCTGAGCCTCAGTTTATGATTGGCGGACCTGAGTCAGGCCTAGAATTGTTTAAGGAATGTATGGATAAAACGGTGCCTCTCATCGGAGCCGTCTGTGTGGGAGTAGCCCGTGCAGCCTACCAGCATGCTTTGGAAGTGTCCAAGGAACGCAAGATGGCTGGACATCCGGTATTTGAAGAGAGCGCGGTCAGGCACAGTCTGGTAAGTATGGCCAGCAAGCTCAACGCGGCCCGTCTTAGTGTTCATCATGCCTGTTGGATGATCGATAAGGGCATGGATCATACTCTGACTTCACCTCAGGCCAAGATAGTGGCTAGTCAGGCTGCCCAGGATATCACCTCCAGGTCTATGGAAATAGTAGGTAGCCAAGCCTATGTCAACGGTAACCCAGCAGAAAAGTACCTCCGTGACGCCAAAATGCTGTCCATTGTGGATGGAAGCGAGCAGTTCCATCGGTTTTTGCTGGCTTCGCAGTTATAGAAAGGAAGGAGACGTACGATGGCTTTGTCCATGTTAAGTGATAGTGATCGCCAACTAATAATGGAAGTCAGAGAACTTGCTTCTACCCAAATTGCTGAGCGGGGCAATCATCTGGATCTGATAGGTGATAAGGAACCGGACTGGGTCATTCCGACCCTTTTGGCGGAGAGGAATATACTGGCACCGACTTTGCCCAACACTTATGGTGGCAGAGGTTTATCCGTGATGGCTACCGCTGCCATAATTGAAGAACTAGCAGTAGGCTGTGCTGGAGCTGCAGCCATTGTAGTGACTAATTGTTATGCTTTGACCCCCATTGTGGAGGCGGGCAGCAAGTATTTACAAGACCAGTTCCTACCCCTGATCACGCAGAAAGAGCCTCATTTGGCTAGCTCGGTCATCAACGATGTATCCAGTGAATTGGAAGACCATACCGGGTCTATCCCGGAAGATATAACCCGCATTTCTACTACCATTAGACAGCAGGGAAACCAGGTAGTGATAAACGGCAACAAAGACTATATCTTTAACGGTGCTATGGCTGATTATATGGTCGTACTGGCCCGCAGTATCGATTCCCGTCATAAATCCCGACTGCAGTTTGTGGTTATTCCCGCTAATACTTCCGGTATACATATTGTAAAACCTGTACAAAAAATCGGCATGCGTTCTGCTCATACGGTAAGACTGCAGTATGACAATGTAACCGTACCGGAAAATTACCGCATCGGACGGCCAGGGGGAGGTTATTTTCTGCTTCTGCAGACCTTTGATCGCAACCTGGCTCTGGTTGGGGCTATTGGTGTAGGTATCGCGCGGTCAGCTTATGAATTGGTGCGTGATTTAGCTCGCCAGAAAGACCTGCTGGGGAAAAACACCACAGCTAATTACTATTTTGCTAGCGCCCTGGCAGACATGAGTGCTCACATTAATGCTGCTCGGTTGTCGGTGGCCCGAGCAGCCTATCAGATCGATCAGGAAGGCAATTATTCACGGGTTTCTGCTATGGCCAAACTGTATGCCACACAAGTAGCTCAGCAGGTAACCTCCCAGGCGGTGGATTTGGTAGGGCGTATGGGATTTGTGGTCGGACATCCGGCAGAAAAGTACCTGCGTGATGCCCAAATGCTATCCATGGTGGCTGGTAGTGATTACCTGCATCGCAATACGGTAGCCGATCAGCTTTGATGAATAAGGACAGCATTTCCATATCAATAGGCTTACTTATGTGCCAGTAACAGCAGAATTACAGCCTTCAAGAAATGTTTTGAAGAAAGTTGTTTATCTGGTAGAATGGATTCAATAAACAATCCAACAAATCACCAAACTCAAATAAATCAAGCAGGAGGTGAAAAATTGTCAGAGGGCGATTGTTTGTTTTGTAAAATTGCCAACCAGGAAATACCTGCCAAAGTGGTATTTGAAGATGACCAACTGGTAGCCATTGAGGATATTGAACCTGTGGCTCCTGTGCATATACTTTTGATTCCCAAGTCTCACCTGACTTCATTAAATGATATTACTGAGGAAGATATCGGCCTTTTAGGTCATATCCAACTGACCGCTGCTGCCGTGGCAAAACAACTGAATGTAGCTGAAGAAGGTTATCGGCTGCTATGTAACTGCGGGCCGGCTGGGGGACAAGCGGTAATGCATGTTCATTACCATTTATTAGGTGGGCGTGACCTGGGGTGGCCTCCCGGCTAATCTTGACTGCTATGGATAGTAAATAGTACAATAGATTGGCATTCACTTAGCCTGGTCAGATGAGGGGAGGGAAACAATGAGCGAAGTAAAAGTTGGGAAAAATGAATCCTTGGATAGTGCACTGAAACGTTTTAAGCGTTCTTGCCAAAAATCTGGGGTTATGCAAGATATCCGCAAACATGATCATTATGAAAAACCGAGTGTAAGAAGAAAGAAAAAGTCCGAAGCTGCACGCAAGAAGAAAAAATTCTAAGTGTTATATATCTCTGCTGAACCCCGAGATATAGGCCGAGTGATGAAGCTGTTGCTTCCAGCATTGTAGCTGCAGCAGATTATAAAACAGTTTACGGATTATAATCGATTGAACATAACCTGGCAGCCCCAACGGTTGCCAGGTTTTTCAATGGAGGTGTTGGTATTTGAGCTTTATGAATAGGGGCATGCAAAGTCGACGACAGAAAAGAATTGTGTCTATTATAGTTGCCATTGTTATACTGTCATTTTTGGTGAGTATTGTAGGATACGCTTTTTTATAGAGTGAAATAAAAGAGAGGGCGATTCAAAAAGAGTCGTCTTCTTTTTCTTTTTAAAGAGAATTCATTTTATACCAAGGAATTAGCAAGAAAATATAGAATATTGAAACAAATCCCAGGGCATATCTGAGGAATAGGGAGTGAGATCATGTTTAGACTCAGTACCATACCGCAGAAATATCTCGACGTTATCGAGACGATTTTTAATGAATTTGATGGAGCCTTGGTTATTGATGAACTGGGAAAAATCAGGATCATCACTGATTACTATTGCCGAGCAAGCGGGCTATCCAAGCAGGAGGTACTGGGCAAAAGAGTAGATGAAGTTTTTCCAACTACGCGCATGCTGGAGGTTCTGAATACTGGTAAACCGATAATAGCAGATATCTGGGAACTGGCTGGGAAATCCCAGATAGTTTCTCGGGTACCTATTACTTTGAATGGGAGTATTATCGGCGCAGCAGGTTTCAATATATTTCGGTATCTAGATGATGCTCAGGGATTTGCCCATCGTATAACCAATATGTTTTCTGAGTTGAAATATTATAAAGAAGAGGTCAAGCGCTTATCATCTGCCAAATATTCTCTGGCTTCTATTGTTGGAAAAAGTGATGCCATCGTGGAGGCTAAAGAACAGGTTCGTATGGTGGCGGCAACCTCCATGCCGGTATCCATCACCGGAGAAACAGGTACTGGGAAAGAATTGTTTGCCCATGCTGTCCACCAGGAGAGCTCCCGTCGAGAGTACCCGCTGATTAGAGTGAACTGTGCCTCCATTCCTGAAAATTTATTGGAAAGCGAGCTGTTTGGTTATGAAGAAGGAGCATTTACGGGGGCACGCAAATCAGGTAAACCTGGAAAATTTGAACTAGCCCACAAAGGTACTCTGTTTCTTGATGAGATTTCTGAACTATCCTGGGTCGCCCAAGCGGGTTTATTGAGAGTACTACAGGAAAAGGAACTGGAACGAGTAGGCGGAATAGATACTATTGCCGTGGATGTGCGTATTATTTCTGCTACCAATCTGCCTTTGCGGGAACTGGTAAGCCAGGGTAAATTCCGCAAGGATCTGTTTTTTCGTTTGGATGTTTTTCCTATACACATACCACCGCTGCGAGAGCGTATGGAGGACTTGGAACCACTCACCGAATTCTTTATAAATCAATTTAATCAGGAAACAGGGGGGCACATTAAAGGGATTTCCAAGGAAGCAATGGCCCGACTGCATCAATATCACTGGCCGGGCAATGTACGAGAATTAAATACGGTCATTGAACGTGCCTGCATCGACACTGGTGCTGGCATCATAAGCATAGACAATTTATTGAGGTTTGCCGGTTCCAAGGTCAGTGCTGATAACCGGCTGAAATACCAGGGATTTGATCTGGCCAAAGCCCGAGACGAGGCAGAAAAGTTGACCATTATCCGGGCTATCAAGGCTTGCCGGGGCAATAAAACTCAAGCTGCCCAGCTGTTAGGATTAAGCCGCAGTGCATTATACTATAAGATAAAGCAACTTCAAATCCCTCATTTGCTGGACGAACCCAAAAACTAAGCAAGGTGTTAACCTCATAGAACACTGTGCTAAAATTAGCACACCTGCCCATAAAACCCTGTGAGGGCGATGCTTTGCGGAAAGGCCTATCGATATTGTCCGAATATTCAAACATCGATCGGAAGCATAGGGGTTCCTGCCTGGCTATATACGCCCTTTGTTGAATTGGCATGATTCGTGCAAAACCTGCTATTGAATTCTATTTGGTAGGAGGTTTTTTTATGGCGATAACGGAACAACGGTTGCCAGAGCGGTCGACTAAATTTGCCAACTGGAAGGATGAATACCAGGCCAAGTTAATGGATGCTAGTGATGCTGCCAAACTGATTCGCAGTAATGATGTAATCATGGTGTCGGGAGGTACTTGTATCCCCCACGATTTTTCAGTGGCTCTTAGCAACCGGGCAGATGAATTGAAAAATGTTACTATCTGCCTGGGGCTGGCATTAAAGCTGTACGACTATATGCAGCCCCAATATCGAGAGCACTTTCAAATTGAAACTCCTTTTGTGGGACCGGTGGAACGCATGTGTCTGGAGTGGAAGACCGCCCAGTATATCCCGGTTCATCTCAATCAGCTATCTTTATGGATGGATGCCAGGAAGCCGAATGTTACAACTTTTGTGGTCACACCTCCAGACGAGGATGGATATATGAATCGTTCTAATTTTGGCGGACTGGTTCCCCGGCGAGCTATTAAACGGAGCGATCTGGTAATTGTGGAGGTAAATTCAAATACTCCCTGGTTGGTCAGTGATGACCTAAAAATTCACGTTTCCGAAGTAGATGCTATTGTGGAAACCGATGCCGATCTGACAGAGATCCCGGATATTCCTATCACCGATGTAGAAAGACAAATTGCACATTATATTGTTGATATGATTCCGGATGGCTCTACGGTTCAGTTAGGCTTGGGTGGGTTGGCCAATGCCATTGGTTACTTCCTGCGCGATAAGAAGGATCTGGGAATCCACACGGAGGTCGTCCAGAATTCGATCATGGAGCTTATGGAACTGGGAGTAGTAAACAACAGTAAGAAAAACATCAATACTGGCATCACCACAGGTACCTTCTGTGTAGGAAACGCTGCTTTGTGGAAATACGTGGACAAAAACCCCGATTTTTGGTGGACCGAAGTAGAACATAATAACGATCCCTATGTTATCGGGCAGTACGATAATCTGATCTCGGTAAACAATGCCCTGATGATGGATGTGACCGGGCAGGTGGCATCGGAATCTATTCGGCATCGTCAGTACAGCGGTACGGGCGGACAGGTCAATTTCATCCTAGGCGCCCATCTCTCCAAAGGTGGTAAAAGTATCCTAGCCCTTAATTCATCATTTACTGACCGAGAGGGCAAGTTGAAGTCGCGTATAGTTCCTTTCCTTCCCCCAGGCACTATTGTATCGACATCACGCAATGATGTTGAATATGTTGTGACGGAATATGGCGTGGCCAATCTGCGTTTCAAAGGCGTAAACGAAAGGATTCGGGAGATGATTCGCATTGCTCATCCTGATTTCCGCGATGAACTCATGTTCCAGGCTAAGCAAATAGGTTGGTTCTAAACTTTATTATCTACCCCGGGTAACCGGGGTTTTTTTAATTTCTGGATCAGCCCCAATAGTATTGGGAGGGCATGCGCTACTGCAGACTAGCATATATTTGTATGACGGGTGGTGGAATACAGCTTTGACAGGAGGGAGAAGATGGACAAACGCAAAGAGGCTTTGACTAAAGTCATGGCCGAGTTCTTGGAAATCCCCAAGGATCTGATCCTGGATCTGCCTAAGATCACCATTATTGGACGTAATGAAGTATATCTGGAAAACCATCGCGGTATCATAGAATACTTGCCCAACCGTCTCAGGATCAATTTGACCCGCGGTTTTTTGGAGATCGAAGGAAGGGATTTGGAGATCAAGGCTTTAATGGCCGACGAAATTAGCATATATGGGCAGGTAAACAGTGTTAGATATCACGATTGATTAAAGGAGATATTACGGGTGATTAATCGTTTTTTTGAACAAGTGGGCGGGATCGTTCGAGTTCGCCTACAGGGTAAAAATTTGGAGAAGATCATCAACATGGCATTAGCGCGAGGCATCTTTATCAATGATGTCAAACGCAAGGAAGATGGTCTCCACTTCAAAATACGCAGCAGTGCCTATCAAGCTTTGAAAAGCATTACTGAGGAGAACGGCTATGAACTTGAAGTCACCGAGAAGAAAGGTATGCCTTTTTATCAGGCTCTCCTAAAAAGGAGACTGGGCTTTGTGGTGGGGGCTCTAATTTTTACGATAGCCTTATATTTTCTATCCTCTTTTGTCTGGTTTATCGAGGTGAGTGGCACTAAGCAGGTGGATCCAGTGCGTGTCCTTGTGACTGCGGCCCGTTATGGGTTATATCAGGGGGCGGCCAAGTGGGATTTCAGTCGTACTGAAGCGGAAGAGGGCTTGTTACGCGATATCAACCAGCTAACCTACGCCAAGATCGAAATTCGCGGTGTCAAGGCGCGCATTGAAGTAGTTGAAAAAGTCATGCCCCGCGAGGAAATAATCGGCCCATGTCATCTGGTCGCTGCACGGGACGGCATAGTTGAGCAGGTACTGGTTTTGGATGGCCAGGCTAATGTAGCTGCTGGGGATGTGGTGGCTTCTGGTGACATATTGATTTCAGGGGTGGTTTTTCCCGAAGTCAGTCCCTATATCGTAGTTGATCCGGAACAAGAAAACAGCTCAGCCACCATGCCCTATACAGTAAGGGCCCGGGGACAAGTGGAAGCACGGGTCTGGTATGAAGGATATGGTGAATGCGCTCTGGTGGAGGAAAAAACCATTTCCGGTCGGGAAGCTACGCAGTATTATCTGGAAACCCCCTGGAAGGATTTTTCTTGGCCGCGTCATCCCCAACAGTTTGCGCTGGCTGAAAAAGAACATCAGCGCAAGACCGTCTATACTCCTCTGGGCAGTATCACCCTGCATAAAGTAAAGGATATAGAACAAATCAAAAAAGTGAGCGAGCTTTCGCCATCCGAAGCGGAGAAGATCGCCATCCAGAGGGCTCAAAAGGCATTAAGGAATAAAATTGGTCAGGACATTGATTCATCTACCATTACCAAAGAAGTGATATCTTCACCTAGTGAACAGATCATTAGAGTCAAACTGACTGCAGAAATGAGGGAGGACATTGCAGTACCGGAGCCCATAAGTGGTGCTCAACATAGCCAGCGGTGAATTTGATATGATATAATAACTTAGATATTTTGTTTCCTGATGGGAGGAATACTGTTTTTGACCGACAAAGAAACGAAAATTTCTATTGGGGACAATTCTCTAGCCGCCATACTGTTTGGCAACGGTGATGAGAATTTTCGCTACCTTCGCAGTATAGCAGCAGCTGAGATTTCGGCCCGGGGATCAGATATCCATATCAAAGGCAAAGAGGAAGATGTGAATTTTGCCTCCGACTTAATATACAGTCTGCTGGATACAGTGGAAAATGAGCATCAGTTGACTATCAATGATATAAACTATATGTTCAATCTGTTAAAACGAGGCGATCACAGTCGCCACCATGATATTGTGTCGGGAACGCTGCTGAGCACAGTTCGGGGTAAAACCATCAAGGCTAAAACTCTAGGTCAGAAAAGATACGTTCAGTCCATGCTGCGCGATGACATAGTGTTCGGTATTGGCCCCGCTGGAACCGGCAAGACCTACCTGGCGGTAGTAATGGCAGTAAGGGCCCTGCGCAGCAAGGATGTAGAAAGGATCATACTGGTGCGACCCGCAGTTGAGGCCGGGGAAAAGCTGGGCTTTTTGCCTGGCGATTTTATTGAAAAAGTCAATCCCTATCTTAGACCGCTCTATGATGGGTTGTTCGATATTTTAGGGGTAGATGTGACTCAGCGCTATATGGAAAAAAACATTATTGAGGTTGCTCCCTTAGCTTATATGCGGGGAAGAACCCTGAACGATGCTTTCATAATCCTGGATGAAGCCCAGAATACTACGCCCCAGCAGATGAAGATGTTTTTGACTCGACTGGGTTTTGGTTCCAAAGCAGTTATCACCGGCGACATTACCCAGGTGGATCTCCCCAAAGAGGATTATTCCGGTTTGATAGAGATCCGTAAGATATTGTCTAATGTTAAAGGTGTTTCTTTCGAATATTTGACTAAAGAGGATGTAATCCGCCATCCACTAGTGCAGCAGATCATTGATGCTTATGAACAATACGAATCTCAGCATGGGTATAGTGAGCAAGGTCGGCAGGATAATTAAGGGAGCTTTATAATGCGTGTACCTTCATTCCTAATCTGGATAGGTAATACTGTGGCCAGCTTTTTCCGCAATTCCACCACTCAAAAAGTGCTGGGGGTTATGCTGTTTTTCTCGGTCACTATTTTGATAGTATTCAGTAGTTTTAGCCCCAAACAGGTGATGCTTAAGCCTGATGAAGTTGCTCAAGCAGATATACAGTCCAAAATAAATGCGGTGGTCATAGATGAAAGGCAGACCGATGAGCTGAGAAAACAGGCTGCTGACAAGGTTCAGAAGGTCTATCAGGAGGACAAGTATGCTCTAGTCAATACCAATGATGATATCAATCGGTTTTTTAATAGTGTAACTGGTATTCTGTCCACTGCAGATGAAGACCATTTGCCGCCATTGCATGATTTGATTGAGAGCACCAATACCCTTAGGGATGAAGCTAATTTGCAGCTACATAGCCCTACTCTGGCGCAGTATATTGTCAATGCCCAACCTGAGGACTTAGAACTTATTCGCCAGGCGGCACTGTCTGTGGTGCAAAATCTGTTGAATAAACCGGTAACCGATGAAGCCTTGCCTGATATTTACCAGCAAGCTCAAACCCAGATCGATTCCATGGGTTACTCACGCACGGCTCGCGATATAATAAAACTAGTAGCAATAAACAGTCTGCGTCCCAATTTGATATATAATGCTGAAGCCACTGCTGAAGCTATTCAGGAAGCCAGTAACGCCATCCAACCGGTGCAGAAAAACATTAAAGCTGGCGAGATCATTGTGCGGGCCGGAGATAGAGTAACTGTTGAACAGATCTCCATTCTGGAACAACTGGGTATCCAGCGTACCCAGAGTTATACCTCTACTCTGATAGGTGCAGGGCTTTTCGTCCTGTTGACTTTCTGGGTGCTCATTCAATTCCTGCGCCGTTATTATTCAGACATATTTAAGGACGATCGGCTGATGCTGCTTATAGGCCTGGTATTCATCATCATTCTGTTGTTGACCAGGTTTCTGACCATGATCAAAATAAGCGACAATGCGGAAATAAATAGTTTGGTGGGATACCTGGCTCCGGTAGCAGCCGGATCCATGTTGATCGCGATTCTGCTCGATAACCGCTTGGCGCACTTTTTGACCCTGGTGATGGCTTTGTATGTAGGATTAATTACCGAGGGCAACCAACTGTTTTATGGTATTACCGCCTTTGTAGGTGGTACCGTAGGAGTATTTCAAGTATACCGACTGAGTCAGATCTCAGATCTGGCCAAATCAGCGCTCTACGTGGCCCTGGCTAACATCGTCACTATTGTTACTCTTTCCATGATAGGGGGGAGTTTATCCTGGAACCTCATTTTAGTAGGCATACTGATCGGAGCTATTAACGGTATTTTATCGGCTATACTGATGATCGGTGCTCTACCTTATCTAGAGAGTGCCTTCTCCATTACCAGCATGATAAAGCTTCTCGAGCTATCTAACCCCAATCACTTTCTGCTGAAAAGATTACTGTTGGAGGCTCCTGGCACATATCATCACAGTCTGATGGTAGGGAATTTGGCCGAGGCTTCGGCTGAATCAATAGGAGCTAATCCCTTGCTGGTTAGAGTAGGTGCCTATTATCATGATATTGGCAAGCTGAAGCGCCCGGAGTATTTTGTTGAAAACCAACGGGGCTTTGAAAATCCCCACGAAAAAATCGCCCCGGCTTTAAGTGCGTTGATAATCACTTCCCATGTCAAGGATGGCCTGGAATATGCCCGTGATGCCCACCTGCCTGAAGTGGTCAATGATTTTATCGCCCAGCATCATGGCAACAGCTTGACCAGATATTTTTACGGGCGAGCTTTGGAAGAGGATCGGGATGGAACAATCAGTGAGGATAGCTTCCGCTATGAAGGGCCTAAACCCCAGAGCAAAGAAGTAGCTTTAGTGATGTTAGCCGATTCAGTTGAAGCTGCTATCCGCTCTTTGCAGGAACCGACCGATGCTAAAATTAGAGAAATGGTCAAAAAGATCATCAAAGACAAGTTGAATGATGGACAGTTGGAGTCATGTGACCTTACTTTTAAGGACTTGGATACTATTACCCAGTCTTTCTGTACTATCCTAGAGGGAATGTATCATAAGCGGATCGAGTATCCAGAAGTAATCGTTAAAGAGTTCGAAAGAAGGCGAGAAACCCATGGAGACAATGATCATCAATCAACAGAACGTGATTAACTATACCCGTGAACTTCAGCAGGTCATTCAAAAGGTGGTCAAGATTGTGGCTCGCATAGCCAAACTGCCTGCTAATACTGAGGTCAGTATTATGGTGGTGGACAATAATTATATTCAAGAGTTAAACTTCATCTATCGTGGGCAGAATAGTCCTACAGATGTGCTTTCCTTTGCCATGAATGAATTGGTAGATGAAGAACCGGATTTTGACTTTTCCGGTGAAGTCAATGTATTAGGGGACATAGTAGTATCTCTGGAAAAAGCTCAGGAACAGTGCCAAGCCTATGGACATAGCCTGGAAAGAGAACTGGGTTTCCTGGTAGCCCATGGTATGCTACACTTGTTAGGTTATGATCATGAGACTGAGCCAGAAGGTCAGCTGATGAGGCAGTTAGAGGAGAAGATCATGGCCGCAGCGCAGTTGGGGCGTTAACACTATGAGTAAAGGCAGCCTGAAAAAGAGTTTTTACTATGCCATCGCTGGGATAGTATATGCTCTAACTCGGGAACGCAACTTGCGAATTCACTTTTTGGCAGCTGGTGTAGCCATAGCTGCCGGAATATGGTTAGAGATCAGCTATTTGGAATGGGGAATGCTCGCCATTACCATTACGCTGGTAATGGTAGCAGAAATGATCAATACGGCGGTGGAAAAAACCGTAGACATTATTACGGGTGAATATCATCCTCTGGCCAAAGTAGCCAAAAATGTAGCTGCCGGAGCAGTGTTGCTAAGTGCTATTAATGCACTGGTCATGGCGTATATAATATTTGTTCCGTATCTGCGCTGAGGATTAATGGGGGACAACAATGACTGATCAAGAACTGGTAAAAATAGCTCGTCAGGTTCAGCAGAACGCCTATGTGCCTTACTCACATTTTCCAGTAGGGGCAGCCCTTTTAAGTGCGCGGCAAAATGTGTATACTGGAGTGAATGTAGAGAACTCTTCTTATGGGCTCACCGTTTGTGCTGAGAGGAATGCAGTTTTTAAGGCTATTAGTGAGGGCGAAACGGAATTCGAGGCTATTGCTGTCGTGGGTAATGCTGAGGGATTTACCTATCCCTGTGGGGCTTGCCGGCAAGTGTTGGCAGAGTTTGCGCCGCAAATGAGGGTTATTCTGTGTGATACTGATAATAATATCAAGGTTTATAATTTGAGCGAATTATTACCGCAGATGTTTTTGCTGTAATTGTAGGAGGGCTAAACTGGTGAAATCTGGTTTTGTGACCATTGTTGGCCGACCTAATGTGGGCAAGTCAACATTGTTGAATACATTGATAGGGCAGAAAATTGCGATAGTCTCTGAAAAGCCGCAGACCACTCGCACCCGCATCCAGGGAATACATACCTGTGATCAGGGGCAAATAATTTTCATAGATACTCCGGGAATACACAAACCCAAACACCGTTTGGGAGAATACATGGTGGAGGTTTCCACCCGCAGTATGAATGAAGTGGATCTTATCTACTATATGACCGATGTTACTAGGCCTTTTGGCGGGGGAGAAGAATTCATTCTCAATCAACTTAAAGATGCTGGTGTACCGGTGTTTTTACTGGTGAATAAAATAGATCTGGTGACTGATAAGGAAGTGGAAGAATTCATTCGTCCCTTTACGGGAAACATGAACTTCTCGCAAGTGATTCCCATCTCAGCGTCATTGGCCACCAATGTAGAACGCCTGTTGGAGAATACTTTTGCTGTTCTGCCTGAGGGCCCCCTCTATTATCCGGAAGGTGATTGTACTGATCAACCGGTTTCCTTCATTGCTGCCGAGCTGATCCGTGAAAAAGCTCTCCTGCTCACTCGGGATGAGGTGCCCCATTCTCTGGCGGTCGAAATCGAGGAGTTTAAGCAGCAGGGGAAAGACAAAGTCTACCTGCGGGCGGTTATCTATACGGAACGGGATTCCCAGAAAGGGATCATTATCGGCAGAAACGGGCAGATGCTTAAAACCATTGGGGAGCAGTCCCGGCAGGATATCGAGAATATGCTGGAAGCTCATGTTTATTTAGATCTCTGGGTCAAGGTAAAAAAGAACTGGCGTGATAGTGAAAATAATTTGAACCAACTAGGCTACCGTTTGTAAAGAAGGGATTCATGTTGCCAATTGCCTCCTATTTGGATAGCACCAATCTACAGCCGGATGCGCAGTGGGCGGACATAGCCAGGCTGTGCCAGGAAGCGGTTTTTTATCAGATGGCAGCGGTTTGTGTGCATCCCTACTGGGTAAACAGGGTGCATAGCCTATTAATGGATACCCCTGTAAAAGTGGCCACCGTGATTGGCTTTCCTCTGGGGGCCAATGTCCTTGAGACCAAGCTATGTGAGGCTCATCAGGCTTTACAAGACGGTGCTCATGAACTGGATATGGTAATAAATCTGGCCGCCTTGAAGGCAGGTGACTACCACCTGCTGGAGAAAGAGGTGCGCACTCTGGTAAGTCTCAAGGTAGATCATCCTCTGGTACTCAAAGTCATTGTGGAAACAGCTTTGCTGACTCCCCCACAGTTAGCTACCATAACCCGTTTATTGGGGGAATGGGGCGCTGACTATATCAAAACATCCACCGGTTTTGCCGCGCGGGGAGCATCTCTGGAAGACCTGCATATCATTGGAGCCAATCGCAACTCTTCTCTAAAGATCAAGGCCAGCGGAGGAATTCGTACCCGGGGTTTTGCCCTGGAATTGATAGAGGCGGGAGCGGATCGTATCGGTACCAGTTCGGCCATCTCTCTGCTTAGGGAAGTGGAAGACGATTCGCGGGACTGAAAGCGCAGTGCGCTGTCTTAAAATCGCCCTACTGTTAGTTCTGGTCATCGTTTATGTAATGGTGGCTACCCATAATCCACCCGCCTGGTTTAAGGCCCTGGGATATAATCAGATTCTGGATGCCTACGGAAAAATCACCGCTGGATATGCCCCTTTGAATTGGGTTCATGACCCGGGGCTGCGCTCTTTTGGAACTGGTCAAACCAGTTCTGCTCATGCCCTCATCCCCAGCGAGGATCAAGATCATCATTCTCGCATAGTGTCTGCTCTGCAAACTGATCCCCTCGCTTTGATCGAATGTTCAGCTGTAGATGCCTGGCATACCACTACACAGGGACGGGCTGCCTTAAGCCTTATCAGAGATAAAGCCTATCGAGTGGTTGTATTTGACGGAGGACACCATTTGCCCACCTTGGGCTTGCAACCTGATATTTTGCTGATACCTGCTCTCAATGATACTGCTGTTCACACCTATATGCGGGATGGGATTTCGCTGCAGACTTTGCAGCAGTTGCTGGAAAAGATAGATTCACCCAGTGTAGCAGTGGCCGTACCCCGCTGGTTGGTAGTTAAGCGTCCAGCTAGCCTGCAAACCATTACCGAGCGGATCATCCGCCAATCCGATTACCGGTCAGATGAGTGGGATACTGCCTTTGATCCCTGCACCTCGCCGGGCATGAGTTGGTATAATGGTTATATCCTGGCTTATATAAACAGAGCCAACCTGGAAGACCCCGGCGACTATGCCGACCAGCTTAGAGCACTTGATCCGGAGATCAAGGAAGTATTCATGGCTTTTAATTATAATGATATTGACCAGGATGAAGCTACTGTTTGGGCTGACCAGGTAGGGGCACAATTGGGAACTGCCGTTACCATTGTGAACCGACCGGTCAAAGTAAGTGATCTTTTATTAGGCAGGTAAAACTGTGTATTATAACGCACCGGTACTGATAATAAAATCTATAGATTTTCGTGAGGCTGATAAGCTGGTCACCGTTTATTCCGAGCAATACGGTAAACTGCGAGCGGTAGCGCGCGGTATAAAAAAACCGAAGAGTAGTCTGCGCTCATCTATCCAACCTTTCTGTTACTCTCAGCTTCATTTTTATCGGGGGCGGGATCTGGAGTTGATCACCCAGGGCAAATTACTGGATTTCTTCGGTAATTCACGGGAGGATTTGGAAAGAACCCTGTATTCAGTTTATCTGATGGAGATACTTGATAAATCACTCATGGATCGCCTGCCTATACCGGGGCTGTTCCGTTTGACTCTGCAGACCCTTAGAACCATTAATGACAATGGCATCAATCCCTTAGTGATACGCCATTTTGAACTTAATTTGGCTATACACCTGGGCTATCGCCCTCAATTGAACCAATGTGTAGTCTGTGGAGGCAACCAAGCTCTGACGGGATTTAGCCTGGCGGAAGGGGGCATGATCTGTCGGGGATGTTTGCCAGCCACATCCACCGGGATCATTACCATGTCGGGTGAATGTCTGGCTATTCTGCGACAGTTGGAAGGGGCCAATAGCAGTGTGTTAGCACGTATAAGAGCCTCTGCTTCTGCTCTGAAGCAGTTGGAATACTTTTTGGAGCAATATCTGCAATATCACCTGGAAAGGCCGTTTCAGTTAAAGCAAACCATACGCTACCTGAAGCCATCCCGTGGGCACGTTGACAACTAGGGAACAGATGGTTAAACTAATAGCAAAATTGTTTAGGTGTACCAGCTAATTGCATAAGGACGATGAAAAAGAGGAGTAAAAAGTAACCCCCTCTACAGAGAACCGGTGGCGGCTGAGAACCGGGAGGAGTTATTTTTGAAGGCGCTTTGGAGTCACAGGAGGAACGCTGCTCAGCAGCTAGTAAAACCTGACCAATGAAGGTGGGCTTTAACAGCCAATCAGGGTGGAACCGCGGGTCAACTCGTCCCTGCCAATCAAGGGACGAGTTTTATATTTTAAACTTTAAGATAAGGGGGATACTGACCCAATGAATTTTCAGGAAATAATTCTGGGGTTGCAAAACTATTGGGCCCGACAGGGATGCATTATTCAGCAGCCCTATGATGTGGAAAAAGGCGCTGGAACCATGAACCCGGCTACCTTCTTACGCGCTTTGGGGCCGGAACCATGGAACGTAGCCTATGTAGAGCCCTCCCGGCGGCCCACTGATGGGCGCTATGGAGAAAACCCCAATCGCCTGCAGCATTATTATCAATACCAGGTCATTTTGAAACCCTCGCCCGATAATGTTATTGATCTATACCTGAATAGTCTTAAAGAATTGGGTATCGATCCTGATGAGCATGATATTCGCCTGGTGGAGGACAATTGGGAATCACCTACTCTGGGTGCCTGGGGGCTGGGTTGGGAAATATGGTTGGATGGCATGGAAGTAACGCAGTTTACTTATTTTCAGCAGTGTGGAGGATTTGACTGTTATCCGGTCTGCGCTGAAATCACCTATGGCTTGGAAAGAATAGCTATGTTTATTCAGAATAAGGAAAGTGTTTTTGATATTGAGTGGGTGGATGGCATTAGTTATGCTGATGTACATCACCAAGGGGAAGTGGATTATTCACATTACAACTTTACTTATGCAGATGTATCTACTCTCATGACCATGTTCACCCTCTGTGAAAAGGAAGCACTGCAAGTAGCTGACCAACAGCTGGTTCTGCCGGCTTATGATTATGTTCTCAAGTGCTCGCACTTGTTTAATCTTCTCGATGCCCGCGGGGCTATCAGTGTTACCGAGCGCACCGCCTATATTGGTCGAGTCCGCAATCTGGCTCGCCGCGTAGCGGCAGAATACCTGGAACAAAGGAAACGCTTGAGTTATCCGCTGCTCAAAGATGAGCGATTAAGGAAACAAGTTCTGACTGAAGAGGAGGCGAAATAATATGGCCAAAGACCTGTTACTGGAAATTGGCGTAGAAGAGATGCCTTCTGCCTATATGCCTGGGGCCATCAGCAATTTGCAGGAATTAGCTGAAGAACGCCTGCAGGAAGCCCGCCTAAGTTGGCAGCAGCTTAAGGTATATGCTACACCCCGCCGGCTGGTCCTGTATGTTGAACAGTTGGCGGAAAGTCAGCCTGATTCCCAGCTGGAAAACCGTGGCCCGAAGAAGCAGATGGCTTTTGACGAGAACGGGAACCCTACCAAAGCCTGTCAGGGTTTTGCCCGGGGTCAAGGGGTGGCTGTTGAGGAACTGGAGATTCGAGAAGTAGGCGGCGTTGAATATGTTTTTGCTGTGAAAAATCTGGTGGGTAAGCCAGCGCAACAGGTGCTGCCTGATATTCTGGCCGGGTTGATTACTGCCCTGCCCTTTCCCAAATCAATGCGCTGGGGATATTTCCATACCCGCTTTCCTCGGCCTATTCGTTGGCTGGTAGCCTTATTTGGAGATCAGATCATCCCCATGCAAATCGAAAATCTAGTCAGCGGTCGAACTACCTGGGGACACCGCTTTCTGGGCAGGGAATCCATTGATATAGCGGATGCCGGGGATTATATGCAAAAAATGGCGTTGCACTATGTAGTTTTGGACCAGGAGATGCGCCGAGATATGATCTGGCAACAGGTTCAAGAAGCCGCGGCCCAGGTGGGGGGAGTACCTATGGAGAATCCAGATCTGTTAGAGGAGATCAATTATCTGCTGGAATATCCCACTGCATTTACCGGCAGCTTCTCAGAATCATACTTGCAGGTACCTGAGGAGGTATTGACCACCAGCATGATCGCCCATCAGCGTTATTTCCCGGTATATGATAGAACCGGGCAATTGATGCCCGCTTTCATAGGGGTACGCAATGGCGATGGGGAGCATCTGGATACTGTTCGGGCTGGTAATGAGAGAGTTTTAAGAGCCCGCCTGGAGGATGCCCTATTCTTTTGGAATGAAGATAATAAAAAGCCCTTGGAGGATTTTAACCAGGGATTGCCGGAGGTTCTCTTTCAGGAAAGGTTGGGGAGTTTACAGCGGAAGGTACAGAGAGTGACCGCTATTGCTCTGTACCTGTGTCAGGAAACTGGTTGGGGCGATCCGGAATTGGTTAAACGGGCCGCCTGGCTCAGTAAGGCTGATCTATTAAGCAGTATGGTCTATGAGTTTCCCGAGCTGCAAGGCATCATGGGTAGGTACTATGCCCGTAATAGCGGAGAAGATCCTCAGGTGGCCGAGGCTATTTTTGAACATTACCTGCCACGCTTTGCCGGAGACCAACTGCCCCAAAGTGATATCGGGGCACTATTGAGCCTGGCGGAAAAACTACACAATCTGGTGGGATGTTTTTGCATTGGTATCAAACCCACCGGTTCACAGGATCCCTATGCTCTGCGCCGACAGGCTCTGGGCGTAGTCCATATCCTACTGGAGCGCGAATCAAATATCGACCTGGAGCAAGTATTGCGTCAAACTTACCGTGAGTTTGCCGAGGTAGGGCCGGATCTAGATGAAGATGCGGCGGTCAGGGAAGTCCTGGATTTCATATGGCAACGCCTGAAGGGAGTTCTGGCAGATCATAGTTTTACCTATGACGTTATAGAGAGTGTTATGGCCGTACCCACCGGTCACCTGCTAGATGTTTATACCCGAGTTCAGAAAGTGCAGGAGTTTAAGACCACTGATAGATTTGATGATTTTATGGTGGTTTTCAATCGCAGTCACAACTTGAGTAAGAAGTGGGAGCAGGTGGAAGTACAGGTAGATGCCTTGGAGGATAACACTGAACAGGAACTTTATCAGCAGTTTTTGGCAGTGAGATCCCGGGTGATGGTACCTACCAATTATTATGATATGTTGACTGATCTGGCCAGCCTGCGTCCCTATTTAGATCGCTTCTTCGAAGCCGTCATGGTCATGGTGGATGATAAGAGATTGAAAGAGAATCGCTTGAGTCTACTGCGAGGAATCGCCGAACTCTGTAGGCAGGTAGCGGATTTCAGTAAAATAGTGCAATAAAAAAATAGCTAAACAGGATTTCTTTTTGCCGAAATAGTATATATAATTATTATTATTTGAGCGAAAAAGTATAGCATATAGGCGGTGAATATGATCGAACTCAGCGACCGGCAAGAGAAAATCGTGGCTATAGTTAAGGAATGTGGACCAATCACCGGGGAAAAAATTGCTGAAATGCTGTCGATGACCCGGGCAGCGCTGCGCCCTGATTTAGCGGTTCTTACTATGTCAGGATTTCTGGAAGCCAAGCCCAGAGTAGGCTATACGTTCAGAACCGAGGGGGCAGAGAACCAAATTCGCCGGGTACTCAATCAATATCGCGTGCGCGACATTCAGTCAAGACCGGTGATAGTAAAAGAAAACTGCAGTATTTACGATGCCATAGTGACACTTTTTGTGGAGGATACCGGCAGTATATTTGTAGTCGACAACGATAATTATTTATCGGGCCTAGTATCACGCAAAGACTTTCTCAAGACTACCCTGGGGCAGGCGGATATTCACAAGGTTCCGGTCAGTGTTATTATGACACGTATGCCTAACATCATTACCACCAATATTGAAGAGACGGTGATAGAAGCTGTTAAGAAGGTTGTCGAGCATGAAATCGACAGCCTTCCGGTGGTAAAATGTTTCTTGGATGCCGAAGGTGATGAAAAACTTGAGGTGGTCGGCAAAGTCACTAAAACTAATATTGCCAGACTATTACTGGATATAGCCTGTCTGCATAATGAGGGGGTTTAGAGAATGACTAATCACTTGCCAGGAGTCTACATAGTGTCAGACTCCATCGGTGAGACTGCGGAAATGGTGGTTCGCGCTGCTGCCAGTCAGTTTAACTCCGGAAATATGGAAATCCGAAGAGTTCCTAATATATCAGATACAGATACCCTGGAAGAAATCGTTCATCATTGCCAGGAAAACGGCTTTATGATCGCTTACACTCTGGTAGTGGACGATTTGGCCTCTTTCCTAAAGACCGAAGCTGAAAAGGCGGGGGTGGTATGTATCGATGTTTTGGGGCCGCTCATAGATGCTTTTAAAAAGGTTAGTGATATCGAGCCCAAAAAAGAACCGGGATTATTACGTAAGATCGACGATATGTACTATCGACGCGTAGAAGCAGTGGAGTTTGCGGTTCGCTATGATGATGGTAAAGATCCACGAGGAATAAACCTAGCAGATGTGGTC
>Ga0209612_1000366_pt1 | contig 49162 bp, 44 predicted proteins | sample BioC12SIPDNA_FD_185746 | JGI IMG/M metagenome (GOLD analysis project Ga0209612, IMG submission 185746) | Anaerobic biogas reactor microbial communites from Washington, USA - Biogas_R1_B C12 SIP DNA (SPAdes) (version 2) | ecosystem: Engineered > Bioreactor > Anaerobic > Unclassified | place...
CAAAGCAAAACTGGCTACCAGAAAAGCGTATGGCTTTAAGAGCTTCAAAACGCTGGAATTGGCCTTGTATCACAATCTTGGTGCATTACCGGAACCGGTTGAAACCCACAAATTTTTTTGAAGAGGCTTATTCTTTATACCAAAACTCTTCTATTCGCCAGATGCAACATAACTATTATGGCAATTAATTCAAAAGAAGTCAATGTTTTTTCAATAATGGATATGGCTTACCTAAATTACCATGTGGCAGTAACTTGTTCGATGGCCGCATCGAGGGCTTGTGCGCGGGTGGGCCACAAGTAGGGTTTGACGGCGGCCAAGCCGCGGTGGGGGCGATTGTGCCACAGGGTGTTTTGTGCGGTGCGAGCAATGAGAGTTTGGAGGGTTTCGGCCAACTGTTTGACGGAGCCATCGTAGAAGAACTCACCGGGCTGGCAGGTTTCGATGTGGGCAAGGATTCCCGGATAGGCCAGCCGTCGCGGCAGGAGCGGATAGGCGCCGGCGGCGATGGCTTCGAGGACGCCGATGCCGAAAAATTCGTGGTTGGCAGTCGAGACGACGATATCGGCCTCGGCCAGCGCGTCGGCATACGCCTGTCGCGAAGACTGGTAGCCCCAGCGGTCGATGCGGTCGGCAAATTGAACTTTGGCCCTCTCAAAGACCGCCGGTGCATCGCGAAACTGCTCGCCGATGACCGACATACGAAACTCAAGCCCCGCATTTGCAAGCCGCTCTACGGCCGCGAAAAAATCTTCCGGATTTTTGTCGTGTTCCCATCGCGCCGCCCACAGGATTCGCGGCGGGCCTGGACGACGCTGCAACGGACGAGCAGCGAACAACTCGATGCCGAGCGGCTGAATCGAGATTTTGCCGACCAACGCTTCAAGCTGCTCATTAGGCTTGTAATCGGGCATACGGTTGAAGAGTTTGGCCAGCGCATCCAAAAACTCATCCCGATGAAAGGATGAGTTGAACCAAACCGCATCGGCGGCCAAAGCGGTCGTAAAATTGGTGATGGCATATTGATAATCCCGCTCGTCTTCCACGCGAACCGGATAGGTCAACTGGTTTTCGTGAAAATATACGACCGTCGGCAACCGACGGACGGTTTCTGCGACCAAGCCGCGAAACTCGGCCAAGTTGAGCATATCCGTGCAGAACAGCACATCCCACGACTGCCCTGCCGCAACCTGCCGGTTCACCTGCTCGGCCAGCGTGAACGCGCCGTGCCGCATCCGCCACTTCCACTTGTTCGGCGGAAGGGTCAGCACATCCCACTGATGGCGCGACCGGGCGATCCAGCCGTCCAAAAAGGCCTTATGCGAGCCGCCGTAGTATCCCTCAAGTGTCAGTATTCTCATGTCGCTGACTCCCGCTCCGTTCAGGAAAACACCCTTAACCCAATAATGCCAACGGTAATCAACCCGATGCACATCACGCGGATCAGGGTCAGCGATTCGCCGAAAAGAAGTGCGCCGCACACGGCGGCGCCGACTATGGCAATGCCTGTCCAGACCGCATAGGCAGTTCCGATAGGCAGCGTCTTGGCCGCCAACGCCATCAAAACAGTACTCACAAGCATACAGATGCCCGCAACCATAGTGGGCACGGGGCGCGTGAATCCATCGGTAAATTTCAAGCCCACCGCCCATGCCGCTTCAAAAACAGCGGCCAGCAACAAAACAACCCAAGCCATTATGCAGTTCCGGAATTGAAAACGGGGTCGTCCCCACATAGATAAAAGCAGTATCAGGTCGTCCCGATACGCTTTGCACGTTTGACCGTCCATCCGCAAAGATCGGACGGACGGTCAATGTACACAACAGCACTTGTGTTGTCAACCCTTTCCTGAAGTGGAAACACTCATGGCCCGGTGTTTACTTTGCCCATTTAATAGTGCAGCCGTAAGGATCGGTTTTGGGCACGGAAACAGGCTTGCCTGCCAGCAGTTCATCAAGGGCCTGTTTGACGTAATTCTTCACATCGTCTTTGTTGCCGCGCGGATCGTCGTCGATGGCGCCTTGGTAAGCGATATTGCCGGACTTGTCGATGACAACCATGTCAGGCGTGCGGGTGACGCCGTATGCTTTGCCGACTTTGCCGTCCTGATCATTCAATATAGGATAGGGCAAGCTCCATTTCTCGGCCGCCGCCTTATTCTTGGCGTGGTCAAAATGGCTGGTGCTGTTGATGGCCAGCCAGACGACGCCCTTGTCAGCGTACGCCTTGGCCAGATCGACCATCGTGGACTTGGTCTCGTGGTGACGCATAACAAACGGGCATTCCGGGTTAACCCATTCCAATACGACATACTTGCCGCGGTAATCGGCGAGAGTGTGCGTCTTGCCCGCATGGTCAGTCAGTGTGAAATCCGGAGCTTTTTGAGCCGATTCTTCGGCCGGCTTGTTGGGTTGTTGGGCGTAGGCGGCCGATTCGCGACGACCACAGCCGCTGAGAAGAATGGCTGCTCCGAAAGAAACTAATCCGATTTTAAGTATCGTGTTCATAGCTCTCCCTTTCTGTTTCATATCCACTTTTTTCTTAATGTTCAGCCTGTCGGATAATACCCCAAAAGCAACCTCAAACCTTGTGATTGCTTAATAACAGCTATTAATCACCCGATAACGGGCTGCACAACAGGCTCTTTATTAGGGAATTTACGGAAGAAAAGGATTATTGTTCAATGATAAAGCGGAAACACGAACATTACAAATTCGCCAATCGCTGCTGTTTGTCGTGAACCTGGAGGGCTTCGATCAGTTCGTCCATTTCGCCCATGATGATCCGATCCAGACTGTACAGCGACAGGTTGATGCGATGGTCGGTCAGGCGGTTTTGCGGAAAGTTGTAGGTGCGAATCCGCTGCGAGCGGTCGCCGGAGCCGATCATGGTTTTGCGCGCCGACGAGCGCTCGGCATTGGCCTTCTGCTGGTAATGCTCGTACAGCCGCGACCGCAAAATACGGTAGGCCTTGGCGCGATTTTTGTGCTGGCTGCGTTCGTCGCGCATACTGACGACGATGCCGGTGGGTACGTGTTCAAGCCGAATAGCGCTGGCAACCTTGTTGACGTTTTGGCCGCCGGGGCCACCGGCGCAGGAGACATTTTCAATCACATCGTCGGGATTGATCTCGACATCAACCTCCTCGGCCTCCGGCAGCACCGCCACGGTGGCCGCCGAAGTATGTACCCGTCCCTGCGATTCGGTCTCCGGCACGCGCTGCACGCGATGGCCGCCGCCTTCATAGCCCAGATGCGCCCAGACGCCCGGCCCTTTGATGTTCATAATCACCTCGCGCAGGCCGCCCATCTCGGTGCCGGCCATCTCCATCACCTCGATCTTCCAGCCCTGTTTTTCCGCAAATCGGGTGTACATATTATGAAGATCGCGAGCAAACAGCCCCGCCTCGTCACCACCGGTGCCGGGGCGAATCTCCATAATGACCGAATCAATCGCCGCATCGTCGGCCATCACCAGCGTATCCTTGATCTCTTCGATGAGCCGGTCGGCCGCTTCCGACAGGGTCTCTGCCTCGTCCTCGGCCATCGCCTTCATCTCGGCGTCGGCCCCCGCCTCACGCCCCATCTGACGCGCCTCGTCAAGCTGCTGGAGGTATTTTTTGTACGTGCGGAATTTGCCGACGATGGGCATCAGCTTGCCCTGCTCACGGCTGAGCGGAATCAGTTTTTTCGGGTCCGAACAGTTCGCGGGGTCTTCCAGTTGCTGCGTAATCTCTCGACACCGCGCATCCAGTGTTTCCAGCTTCTCCGTCAACCCTTTCAATACGTCCGTTGCCATAAGGCCTGCCGCTCACAAAATTGGAAAAACGTAACACGGGCATCCTGCCCGTGACAAAAAGACAAAAAAAATACGCTGCCAATCCTTAACCCCGTTAGGTCAAGACAAACAGCGCATGGTTGTAAACAGTGGATACGTCGCTACTTCTTTTTTTGGAAGCTGTAGCCTTCGTTGAATTTTTTCTGGAAGCGTTCGATCCGGCCGGCGGTATCGACGAATTTCTGCTTGCCCGTAAAGAACGGATGGCACATCGAGCAGATTTCCGCGTGGATTTCCTTGACCGTACTGCGCGTCTCAAAGGCATTGCCGCACCCGCAGCGAACCTTCACAACATCATATTTTGGATGAATATCTTTTTTCATAATCAACTCCGGTTTCATTTCTTACAAAGGAAAGCATCACATTTTACCATGTTTTCTCCCAAACGCAACCCCTTTTTTCTGAAATTTTTCACACCATACGCCCAAAAACAGTGGCGGAAGGTCTTTTTTTACGTTTTGGCCACTAGGGGGCAGGCGCGACCCTGTCGCTTTTGAATAGGGAGGTGTTGTCAACTCGTAACGTTTCGAAGATAGAAGATTGACATCCGGTCAGGTTTCGACTATACACGTTCTGACGCCAGATAAGTGCGTTTTTGCATTAAGCGAACAAAGGGAGATTCTGGAAAAGTATATATTTTTTGGCCTGTTCAAATAATACTGATTGAACGCGTTCCAACAGTGAATCGGAATACAATGTTGAAAGGAAACCTCAAATGCACTACACACACAAAATGATCGTTTCGCTATTAATTGTTGCCGTCATCTTAGGTTGTTCCCTGTCCCCGGCGATGGCACAGCAGAGTGCCGTGACAATTGACGCATCAAAAACCAAAGACCCGATATCTCCATACATATACGGACAATTTATCGAACATCTCGGCCGCTGTATTTACGGCGGGATCTGGGCGGAAATGCTGGAGGACAGGAAGTTCTATTATCCGATCACAGAGAACTATAATCCCTATGTTGCGTCAAAAGCCATTCCCGCCGATAGTCAATTTCAGGTCGTCGGGGCTTCGCCGTGGCAAATTATCGGACCTGCTGCTTCAATCACAATGGTTAAAGAAGATTCCTTTGTGGGAGACCACACTCCGTTAATTAAGGCAGGCGGCGGAATCAGACATCTCGATCTTGGGCTGATTAAAGGAAAAGAATATACCGGCTATATTTATCTCAAGGCCAGGGACGGCAATCCAAGTGTAACAGTATCGCTGGTATGGGGTGACAACCAGCAGGAGTCAAAGCAGTTCAAGACAATCGAGAAAGCGTACGTCAAATATCCTTTCCAACTGACCAGCCAAGCGGACACAAACCGCGGCAGACTGGAAATTCGTGTCGAGGGAGGCTCGTGCTTTGTCGGTACCGTGTCTATTATGCCCGCGGACAACATCAACGGTATGCGAGCCGATACTCTGGCGTTGATTAAAGAACTCAACGCCACAGTGTATCGCTGGCCGGGAGGAAATTTCGTAAGCGGTTATGACTGGCGTGACGGCATCGGCAACAGAGATAAGCGCCCGCCGCGAACCAATCCCGCGTGGACCGGGGTTGAGCACAACGATTTCGGAATGGATGAGTTTATCCATTTCTGCCGAATCGTGGGAGCTGAGCCGATGATTACCGTCAATACAGGTTTTGGCGACGCTTATTCGGCCTCGGCTCAACTGGAATATGCCAACAGCCCGACCAATACGAAGATGGGCGCGCTGCGAAAATTAAATGGGTCGGCGCAGCCTTTCGGCGTTCGTTTGTGGTGCGTCGGAAATGAAATGTGGGGCGACTGGCAGTTGGGCTTTATGAGCCTTGAGGATTATGTCATCAAACATAACTGGGTCGTTGAAAAGATGCGCAACGTAGATCCGGATATTGTCTGTTTTGCGTCGGGCAATGTCGAAGATGGATGGAGCAAAGGGATGATCCAGGGCTGTGTTGACACGATCGACGTCATCGCAGAGCATTTTTACAGTACCCAGACCTGGACGGACGTGACGCGGCATGTTGCTCAAATTAAAGATAAGATTAATGAAATAACCACATATCATCGCACACTTCGCCAAGAGCTTGATATACTCCAGGGCAGGGATATTGAAGTTGCTCTGACGGAATGGAACTACTGGAACTTCGAACCCGGCGAAGGCGATCAGCTTAAGCCGGCCGATACCTATTGGTACGGTGAATTGGGAAGACGCTACTTCATGCAGGATGCGCTGGGGATTGCGGCCGGCTTGCATGAATATTACAGGCAATCCGATATTATGCAACTTGCCACCTATGCACAGACGGTCAATGTGATTGGCTGCATAAAAACCACGAAAACAGACGCGGCGTTTGCGGCGACGGGGTTGCCTTTGGTATTATACAGAAAGCATTACGGGACAATCCCGGTTGACGTGACAACCGACAACGCTGCACTGGATATCGCGGCGGCGTGGACGGAAGACAAAAAGGCCCTGACCATCGGCGTCGTCAATACGACCGACAAGCAACAGCCGATCAGGCTGGATTTGAAAGGGATCAATTTAAACACCACAGGCACCGTCTGGGTGATTGCGCATTCCGATCCCATGGCCTATAACGAACCCGGCAAACAGCCGAAGATCGAAATTAGAGAAAGTACCGCCAGAAACGTCTCGAACCAACTGACAGTGCCGGGTTACAGTGTCAGTCTTTATAAGTTTGACGTCCGGAATTGACAATCGTAATCGTGATGCAATACGATGACCAGCTTCAATGACAAAGGATGGGCCATGACAACCAAACAATGGTATCAAGCCCTCTTCGAAAACTACGGCCGCACGTACGAAAGTGAATGCTATGTTCACGGCACGGTCGGCGAATGCGACTTCATCGAACGCGAACTCGGCGGCGACACCTCTAAAACCATCCTCGACATCGGATGTGGGACGGGGCGGCACGCCGTCGAGCTGGCCCGCCGCGGCTGGCGCGTTACCGGTATCGATTTGTCCGAGTCCATGCTGGCTGTGGCCAAAGAAAAAGCCGCCGCGGAAGGTGTAACTATCGATTTTCGTCGCTGCGACGCCCGCGATCTGCCCTTCAAGGGCGAATTCGACGCCGCCATCATGCTCTGCGAAGGCGCCTTCCCGCTGATGGAAACCGACGAGATGAACTACCAAATCCTCCAAAACGCCGCCCGCGCCCTCAGGCCGGGCGGCACGTTCATCTTCACCACCCTCAACGGCCTGTTCCCCCTGTTCCACTCCGTCAAGGACTTTCTCAAATCCGCTGCCGCTGAAAACGACGCCGCAAATAATAGCCCTTCCTTCGGCAGCCACTCCTTCGACCTGATGACCTTCCGCGACCACAGCACCGCGACCTTCACCGACGACGATGGAAACTCAATCGAGCTGACCTCCAACGAACGCTACTACGTCCCCAGCGAGATCACCTGGCTGCTCAAGAGTCTCGGTTTTTCTCGGATCGACATCTTCGGCGCCAAATTAGGGGCCTATTCCAGAGACGACAAGCTCACCACCGAAGACTTCGAAATGCTCGTCGTCGCCCGATAGCCCGACCGAAAGGCCAAAATAGCTGAGCCTAAAGCTGGCCATATAAATTTTTGTCTCTGCACCTTAAATTGACGATTGTTTAACGTTTATTCTATCAACTCTTCCTTCGGCTTTAAGTACTGACTCGTCGAAGGTTTTTTGGGGGATGGGTGCTGCTCGTAGATTTTTTTGAGATACCAGACGGTTTTAGCGTTGTGGCCGATCAGTTTGCCCAAGCCAACCAGGAAGATGCCGGGAAGGATGCCTGCCAGTGACACGCCATTTGACGGCAGTGCCAGCACTACCGAGAGCACAATGAGCAACCAGCCAAGCACAACCAGCCCAAGGCCGTCATCCGGCGGGTCGTCAATGACCGGGTGGGTACGCGATAGCGTGGCGTGGACGAAATCGGGATTCGCCGTCAGGGTGTGCGGCTGGCCGCAGGCGGGACACGTGACCCGATCACCGGCGTGACTGTCCGGCAGTTCGCAGGTGTGTTGACAGTGGGGGCATTGGATCTTCATGGGGGGATTTTACCACAAAGAACCCAGATGTCACAATGTTTTTATTTGATTTTGCGGCTCTTCGACGACAATATAAAGGCCAAAGACAAGCCAATAAAATTTAGATGGACAGACACTTTATTTGCTTAGGATAAATATAAGTCTTTTTTAAAAAATAACTTACATTCCTCTTGGGCAACCATAATGTGTGATGCAGTGTTCACCCAATTTCCCCGTCTCCCCGCGATTCGGGGCATTTATGATTGACGGACGGGGGATTTTAGGGTATTTTTATGTCTTTATTCTAACTTTAACTGAGATATCTCTATGCTGAAACGAACAGAATATTGCGGGCGGCTGCGAACCGACCATATCGGACAAACAGTAGTGCTGAACGGCTGGGTGAACTCCTATCGCGACCACGGGGGGCTTGTTTTTGTGGACTTGCGGGATCGGGAAGGCCTGGTGCAGTTGGTCTTCGACCCGGAATCGCATCCCGACGTTCACAAGATCGCCCGCGCGGTGCGGTGCGAGTGGGTCATCGGCGCCAAGGGGCTGGTGCGGCCGCGCGGCGAGGGGCTGGAAAACCCCCGTCTGGCGACCGGCAAGGTCGAGGTGCTGGTCGAGGCGGTCGAAATCTTCAATGCCTCCAAGACGCCGCCGTTCGAGGTCGATACCGCCGCCCAGGTCAACGAGGAATTGCGTCTCCAGTACCGCTATATCGATCTGCGGCGGCCCAGTATGCTCAACCGGCTGGCCGTGCGGCATCGGGTCACCAAGATCGCGCGGGATTATTACGACGCCAACGGTTTTTGGGAGATCGAAACACCCATGCTCGGCAAGAGTACGCCGGAAGGGGCTCGGGATTTTCTGGTGCCCAGCCGCCTGTACAAGGGGTTGTTCTACGCCCTGCCGCAGTCGCCGCAATTGTTCAAACAGATTCTGATGGTGGCCAACACCGACCGTTATTTCCAGATCGTACGCTGTTTTCGCGACGAAGACCCGCGGGCGGACCGTCAGGCGGAGTTTACGCAGATCGACGTGGAGATGAGCTTCGTTCAGGCCGAGGATGTGATGCGGATGAATGAAGGCGTGATTGCCCGCGTTTTCAAGGAAATTCTCGGCGTGGAAGTAACGCTGCCGATTCGCGAAATGACCTACCGGCAGGCGATTGACGAGTACGGCATCGACCGGCCCGACCTGCGGTTTGAGATGAAACTCAAGGACATTTCCGATATCGCCCAAGCCAGTCAGTTTCAGGTCTTCACCGGCACGGTCAAAAAAGGCGGCGTCGTCAAGGGGCTGTGCGCCGTCGGCGGCGGCCTGAAGTATTCCCGCAACGACATCGAAAAAACGCTGACACAATACGCCGCCGACTTCGGGGCCAAGGGGCTGGCGTGGTTCAAAGTCGGTCCAAACGACGCCGGCGACGCACTGGAACTCAAGAGCAACATCGCCAAGTTCTTCACCGCCGACCAGCAGCAGGACATCATCGGCCGCTTCGGCGCCGCCGACGGCGATCTGATCCTGATGGTCGCCGACAGCGCCGATGTCGCCAACAAGGCGCTGGCCCCGCTGCGGGTGCGGCTGGGCAAAGAGCTGGGCCTCTACGAGCCGAATCGGCTGGAGTTTGTCTGGGTGATCGATTTTCCGCTGCTGGAATGGAACAGCGACGAAAAGCGGTTTGACTCGCTGCATCATCCGTTCACCTCGCCGGTGCCGGAAGATTTGCACAAGCTGGAAACCGACCCGGGCAACATCCGCTCGCAAGCGTATGACCTGGTCGTCAATGGCTCGGAGATCGGCGGCGGCTCGGTGCGTATTCACGACCCGCAGGTGCAGGCCAAAATCTTCGACCTGCTGAACATCTCGCGTCAGCAGGCGCAGGAGCGGTTCGGATTTTTCCTCAAGGCACTGGAATACGGCACGCCGCCGCACGGGGGCATCGCCTTCGGCCTGGACCGGCTGGTGATGCTGCTGACCGCGACGGACAACATCCGCGACGTCATCGCGTTTCCAAAGACCCAGCGCGGCCAGTGCCTGCTGACCGAAGCGCCCTCGGAAGTCGATCAAAAGCAGCTTGACGAATTAAACCTTCGCGTCCAGAAGCACCTGCATCAAATGGAACAGGAACCGTAACACAGGAACCACAGATTTCACAGATGACGCAGATTGAGTTTTAAACTTTAACTAAAAACTAAGAACTACGAACTAAGAGCTAAGAATTATCTCTGTGTTCTCTCCGGCCAAAAAAAATGCGCATACGATACCTCAGGTGGATCGAGCCGATTCTGGCCAAGACGCGAGCGAAGCCCCTTTCGCTGGCGGAAAAGTGCCGCCTGCAATTCGGAGCCGCGGCGCTGTTCAGCCTGACGCTGGCACTGCTGATTCCGTATTTCTGGATGGGCAAACTGACGGAAAAGTCGGCACTGGACGCCGGTCGTGCGGTGGCCGAAACGGTCTTTGAACGCCATTTTCAGGTAGAAGCTCCGCTGGCGGCCGCACGGCCGCGGCTGACCGAAGACGGCCTGCTCCGTGAGGAAACCGACGCGGTGGTCGTCTGGAAACGGACGGGCACGGCCATGCCGGAGTTGGAGACCTTTTTAACCCCCTCGCAAAAAGAGCAAATCGAGTATCTTCGTTCCACCCCCGGCGTCCAGGATGTGGCCTGGATGGAGCAGCGGCCGGGCGGAATACGAAATTTTTATGTGCGGGTGGTGGGGGCCGATGAAAATTGCCTGCGGTGTCATTATCCGCAGGGCACGGCCCCCGCCTACAACCTCAATCAGGAAATCGGCGTGCTGGCGGTGCAGACCCCGGCGCGTGAGTTGGGCTGGACGCTGTTTATGAACCGGCTGTGGATCGTCGTGGCCGGGCTGCTGGCCGCAACGGGAGCGATGGTGGCGTTTTACACGATTACGCAGCGGGTGATCCTGAGGCCGATTCGACAACTCCGGGCGATGGTCAACAATGTGGCCGAGGGCAACTACGACACCCGCAGCGCCATCCGCACCGGTGACGAATACGAACGGCTCTCGGACGCCTTCAACCACATGCTCGACAACCTGATGGACTCCCAGCACAAACTGGAACGGGCCAACGCGCAGCTTGACGCGAAAATCTCCGAGCTTTCGGGAAAGAATATCGAATTATATAAGGCCAACAAACTCAAGAGCGAGTTTCTGGCCAATATGACGCACGAATTCCGCACACCGCTGAACGCGATTCTCGGATTTGCCGAACTGCTGCGAGAAAAGCCCGCCGCCGATGCCGAAAAGTCGCGGCGATGGGCGGAAAATATTATTTCCAGCGGGCGGTCGCTGCTGAATATGATCAACGACCTGCTGGATCTGGCCAAGGCCGAGGCGGGAAAAATGGAATTGCGGGTCGAAAAGACGAGCATCCCGCAGCTGCTGGAAGGGTTGACGGCGTTCTTCTCGCCGCTGACCGAGAAGAAGATGATCAAGGTGCGCTTGCAGGTGGCCGACACGATCCCGCTGGTGCAGACCGACAGCGCGAAGGTGCAGCAGATATTGTACAACCTGCTGAGCAACGCGATTAAGTTCACGCCGGAGCAGGGACGCATCGGCATCAAGGCGGCGATGCTGGATGATGTCACGGTGCGGATAGCGGTAACGGACACCGGGCCGGGCATCAGCGAAGAAAATTTGGCAAAGATTTTTGATAAATTCCGCCAACTGGACGGCTCCCTGACGCGAAAAGAACCCGGCACAGGACTGGGGCTGGCGATCTGCCGCCAGCTTTCCGAACTGTTGGCCGCCAATATCAGCGTAGAAAGCACACTCGGCGAAGGCTCAACATTTTACCTCGACTTGCCCGTCAAACTCGGCCAGGCCACTGAGACGCAGGCGTAACCCAATGATTGGGACAACGGACGGGACATGATCGTCAACGTAGGGGCAGACCTATGTGTCTGCGCGGAGTCGCGCCTCGGCGCAGAGGCGAACACACCGGTTCGCCCCTGCAACGGCCGCCTCGTCTATTGAGAGTAGCGGTGAGATTCATGTTAAGGCATTACGGATTCGGCTTTCGGTTCGATGGCGACCAAATCTTCATAGGCCATTTCCCTGACGCTCAGGTCGCCGAAGATGACGCGGTAGTGGTGTGCGTCTTTGGGACGATACCAGAAGATGGGGGTCGCGGCGTCGCCGAGTTTGACGCCGCTTCCGGCATAGTGCCAACGGCCGTGACCATTGACTTCAAAGAGCGTGATGAACATCATTCCTTTGATAAAATGCATCCCCATCTGTTCGGCCTCTTTCTCCGGGATGTTCAGGCGGACCACTGCACCCTCAAGCAGCGGAACCTGTTTCATATATTGATCGGTGGTGATGCCGTCGGGGAAGCGGCCGTCAAGCAACAGTTCAGCCCAGACTTTCAGACCCGCGATGAAGTCTTCTTCGGTCGCATCGGACAGATCGATGGTGGATTCCTGAACGGTGTATCCGTCGGGCACGTCCATACTCACAAGTGCGGCTTCGACGGGCACATCGAATCGGAAATTCTTGAGCGTGGTGCGTTGCAGACCCAGCCCCAGTTCGATGCGCATCGGCAGTGCGGTTTTGGTATCGGCCCAGATAATCACCGATTCGCCGCCGCCACCGAGTTGATAGCCGACGGCGGGTCTGCCGTCGATCTGTCGTGTGCCGAGGTTGTGGGGGGATAACTCGGAGTTTTCCTGCGTTTTGCGGATGGCGGTGCGGATAAAGTCCAGGAATCCCTGTGTGCCGGCATGAAGCGGGCCTCTCATATCCTGATACGAGGCCTTTTGTTGGCTGCTGTCCAGCAGCAGCATATTGGCATTGTCGATATCGATGATCATCGTCATGGTCGGCATGGTGGAAATGGTCCTGCGGATGCGGCTTTCGACGACGATGTCATGCATCATTGTACCGCCGTCTTCCGGGCCTGTAACAAAGTCATAAATCAGCGTGCGGGCATTGAGGAGGGGGCCGACAACGTCGGCAAAAGTGGGTGCAACGACATTACATTGCGTTATAATCAGTACTGCGACGGCGACTACGGCCGCGGCGGCGGCGAATTTGGTGATGGGTTTCATAAACAGTCTCCTGACAAAGGTTGGTTTTGGTTTTTGTGTGGTGTCAGAAGAGGTTTCGAGTCGGCTCATGACGCTTTGGACAAAGGAGTCGTCGGGGCGGACGGCGCGGGCCAGTTGCTCCAGACGAGTTTCGATGTTTTTTTCGTTCTTCATCGGTTTATTCCTTTATCTGACTTCGCAGTCGCTGATGCGCCCGCGAGAGCTGTTTGGTGACGGTTCCGACGCTGCGGCCGGCGATGACGGCGACCTGACGGACGCTGTGGCCGCCGAAGTACCGCAGCAGGACGACCTGCCGCTCGGCCTTGCCCAGCCCCATAACCAGATTGAGTAGCTGCCGGTTGTCGTCGTCCAGTTGTCCGTTGCCCTGATGGGCGGGCAGGCCGGCGGCGGCATCCAGCGACACATCCGCTTTTTTTCGGTCGGCCATGTCCAGGGCACAGCGGCGAACGATTTTCAACAGCCACGGGCCGAAGGCGTCCGGTTTGCTCAGCTTCGGCAATTGCCGCCAGGCCCGGACGAAAGCTTCCTGAGCGGCATCCTCGGCGCTGTGATGGCGGCCGAGGACGTGCAGGGCGGACGCGATGGCCGGGCGCTCGTACCGACGTACCAGCTCGGCAAAGGCGTCTTTTGAGCCGTCTAAAACCTCTTTGACTAACATTGCATCTGACAATACTTCCACCGAAGGCCTCCGGTCGAGGAACAGAAACGTTTCACATCCGTCATTATAGACCGCCCGCCCCCCAAAAATGCGACAAAAAAATATAAAAGCCCGGCGACAACCGGTTCCTCACTTTTCCCTTTTCCCTTAAGAATTTGCACTACAGCGCAAGTACTGCTGAAAACCGGTGTTAATGACGGCAAAATCAAAGATCAAAAATTAAAATGCAAAATGACACATTAAAATTCAAAAAGAGGGATTTCTGCCCCAAGACCGGCAGCGGCATCCTGACTCGACAACATCGGGTATCGCCATCGGTCTGCTGCGCAGACGCGCTGCCACCCGACGTCCACAGGGCCAACCTTTTTTATTTTTGCTTTTTGATTTTTGATTTAACGGCTTTTATCACATAATGTTAGAGTAACTTTTAAAAACTCATTTGCGCTGTAGTATTAGGCAGAAGGAAACCGTTATCGGGCTGTCGGGTGATGAGACGAAGACGTAGCCCACAGGCGGGGATAGACATCGGCGTAATGCAGGCCATACACGCCGATTGTGCGCATCGCATACAAAAACAGCATCGCCCCCGCCAGGCGCAGGGCCAGCCATCCGAGACCGGCGGCAAGGGTCATGCCTTCGCGGGTGGCATACGAACCGATGCCCAGCCCAATCAGCGCAAAGGCCGTCAACGTAATCAGTGCGGTCAGCAGGTACGGGACAAACGTCTTGGCGACGGCCGCGACGATGAGGTCATAGCGGAAGATGCGCCAGATGGGCAGTTCCGTGGCGATCATCGCCAGACTCATCGGCCACAGCAGCAGGCACACGGCGGCGATAACGTAATAGAACTGTCCGAGTTCTCCGCCCAACGACTCCACCACAGCACTGATAATCGACGCTGGCAGCAGCGCGACGACCAGCGACACAAAAAACAGATAACACGACTTGACGGCCAGCCAGAGAAACTCCAGTCCCGCACCGGGTTCGACCGGCGGCAGCGAATTGAGACCCAACTGTGCGGCGGAGATAATTTCCATTGAATACCACGAAAAGCCGCCAAACGCGATGAACGTCACCCCCCAGCCGACGATCATCAGAAGACGAAATCCCGGAAGTGTAACCGACAAATCGACATTGCCCAGCAGAAAATGAGCCGTGACCAAAGCGGCACAAAACACAAGGCCGACGGCGCTGTCGGGGCGGGTAAAGGCCTCCAAGCCTCCCTTGAAGGCGTTGGCATAAAAACCGGGCAGCGGCTCGGCGGCAGCAACCGGACACGGCACGGCGGGCAGGCCGGTCCGTTGCGGGATGACGAACCGGGTGTCGCAGTTCAGACAGCGGGCAGTGCGTCCGGCAAAATCGGCCTTAAAGCCGCACACCCGCCCGCAGTGCGGGCAATCGCATTGAATAGCGGTTTCGGTTGTCATGGCAGGTAGCACCCGTAATGGCGATAAAACAGCCCGCCCGTGCGAGCGGCGAGAATCATCAGCACCGCGGCCGCGGCGTGCATAACACCGTCGCGAAAGAACGTTTCGGGCGGCTCGTTAAACGCATAGAACGACGATTTCCAGAACATCACGGCAACCGCCAGCGTCAAGGCGTACACGGCCAGGTACGGCCCAAAGGCCTTGCGGGCGGCGCGGACGATATAATCCAGACGAAAGCTCAGTACAAAATCGCGCGAATAGGCGTAAATCGCCAGCGACAACGGCAAAAAGAACAGGCCGACCGCCGCGGCGATAACAACGGGCCATCGGGCCTGCATAACGGTTTTGGTGAATAAAAACGCCAGCCCGGCGGGCGCCAGAAATACGGCCGCCAACACCGCAAAAGTATAGGCCGACACAATACCGTCAAAGAAGCGGTCAACGCAGTTTCCGTCCATATACGGCGGGAGAGGGTCGCTGTGATCGGCGGCGGATTGAATGATGTTGAAAACGTATCGGCTTTGCGACAGAGCGGTCAATACCGTGACGAAAATGCCGACGGGGACTGGGATGACAAATAAGAAGAAAGGGATAGGGATGACATAAAAGGGATGCCCGAGGGCAAAACGCAGGACGGACAAAATGATCAGAATTGCGGTTGCCGCCAGACTGTCGGGGCAACACAGGGCCGCCGGAGTGCCTTTAAACAGGGCCGTCCAGAAGCCCGACCATGGGCCGTCTTCAGACACGGCGGGTTTGAGGACATGCGCGCGCTGACCGGTGCGGGGAATCAAAAAACAGGTATTGCACTTGGTACAGCGGGCGCGGCGACCGACATGCTGGTCGCCAAAGGCACAAACCTGGCCGCATTTCGGACACTCAAATTCCACCGTCGCCATAAAACTCTTCTACTGCCTTTTCCCTTTTGCCCTTTTCCTTATCTACTCAACTTCCGGGTCAGTCTTGAGGGCATCCTGGAAGCTCTTCATATCGCTGGCCCATTTTTGAGCTTCGAGCAGATCGACCACGCCGCGTTTGACGAGGATCGCCAAGTGCCGCTCGAAGGTGATCATCTTTTCATCCGGCTGGTTTTTGGTCTTGACCTGCATCTGGGAGTAGATTTGTTCGAGTTTGCCTTTGCGGATGAGATTGGCGACGGCGTAGTTGCTGTTGAGGATTTCCATCGCCACGAGGCGACCGTTGCCGTCCTTACGCGGCAGGAGCTTTTGGCAGACGATATACCGCAGGCCCAGCGAAAGCTGGTTGCGCACTTCATCCTGCCGTTCGGAAGGGAAAAAGTCGAGAATGCGGGTCAGCGTACCCGTCACGTCACGGGTGTGCAGCGTCGAGAAGACCAGGTGGCCAGTCTCAGCGGCGCTGAGCACCAGCGAGACGGTCTCGGCGTCGCGCATCTCGCCGACAAAGATCACGTCCGGGTCTTCGCGCATCATCGAGCGCAGGCCGTGCGAAAACGTATCGACATCGCGGCCCAGTTCCCGCTGCGAGATCATCGAATTCCGCTGCGGGTAGATGTATTCGATAGGGTCTTCCAGCGTGATGATGCGGCAGGCACGGTTCTCGTTAATCCGCTGGATGAGCGAGGCGATGGTCGTGCTTTTGCCGGCGCCGGTGATGCCGGTAAACAAACACAGTCCCTGCTTGCGGCGGACAATGTCCTGCCAGCAGGAGTTGGGAAAGCCGATCTTTTCCGGCACGGGGATCTCATTGCCCAGCGCCCGAATGGCGGCGGTCAGCCCGTCGTTGTCGAGAAAGGCGTTGATGCGGAACTGGAGCGAGCCGTATTTGTAGGAGCAGTCCACCGCGCTGTCGCGTTTGAGGGCGTCGATGTTTTTCGGCCCCAGCAGCGGATAAATCAGCCCCTCGGCCACCGGCGCGGTGACGATGCCGCCCTTGAGCCGCACCAGCTCCCCGTCGATGCGATACGCCGGCTGGGTGCCGATCTTGATGTGCAGGTCCGAGACGCGCATCGCCCCCATCTTCTCAAAATACGCCAGCATATCCGTAAGGCTCAAAAACGCCCCTTCCCCGGCGGGGTAAATCTTGGCGTCTGCTAACAGCGGCTGTTCCATAATACCTCGTTGAAAAATATGATTGTTGTCCGTGTTCACCCTATTGTAACGATTACGGATATAAAAGCAAATCAAAATCCGGCACGAGAAAAAGGCGAGGGTTTTCCGCTTCGGCTTCGCAGCCTTCTTTCTATTAATCGCGTCCGTTCAAAAACGGGTTATGCCGCTTTTCATTGCGTATGGTGGTGGTCGGCCCGTGGCCGGGATAGACCCGCGTCTGTTCGGGCAAAATCAGCAGTTTATGCTTGATTCGGTCGATGAGCAATGTATGATCGCCGCCCGGAAAATCTGACCGCCCTACCGAACCGGCAAACAGCGTATCGCCACTGAACAATATCCCCTCTTCCGAGTGATACAGGCATATTCCACCGGCCGAGTGCCCCGGAGTATAAATCAGTTCGAAATGCAGACCGGCCGCTGCAAAATAGCGGTCGTCATCAAAAAACATCTCCGCCGGGCGGGTCTGCACCATGACCTCGGCCAGAATTGAAAGATTTTTCGTCGGACTGGTCAGCATGTCGGCGTCGGCTTTGGCGATGGCAACCCGAACTTTCGGCCAGTGCTGCCGAACCGTTTCGATCCCCCCGATGTGATCGGCGTGGCCGTGGGTGGCCACAATCATTTCCGGCGTCAACCCGTTGTGCATTAAAAAATGAATCAGCGGTTCCGGATTCAGCCCCGGATCGATCAACAGGCAGGACGTGGAGATCTCCTCCGCCCGCACGCAATAACAGTTCGCCTGTAAATCTCCTAATACGATTGTATCAATCTTCATCTATAACTCCGGTTAATCTGACGTGTTACCCCATACTGTATCAGAAACCGGAGTGCTTGTATAGAGGGTCGTTTGAAAGTCGCCGTCAGCGTTTGAGCCGCTCTTGGATTTGGTCGCTGCAATATGCAATCCGATGACGCAAATCCAACAAATACACCTTCAACTACGTTACCACAGGTAATTCCCCGGCAGGATTATCGCATATCAACTCATCAATCGCCAATAAAACGCGTTATTTTGCCATTTCAAGAGCGGTTGTGGTAATATAGTATTTCGTAATCATATTGGGAACTTCCCATTCCGGCATCTTCCCTTCTTCCAGAAAGCGAAGGTACTTTTCCGTCACTTTTGCAAAGTGCGCCTCGTGGCCGATGCGATACCGGTCGGGGATTAAGACGTGCCAACGGTCGCCGTCGCGCAGCATCATGACACCGCGATATTCCCGTTGAAGCTCCAAAATCGCCTTATAGAGCGCCGAACCGATCTTGTCCATGTCGGCGCTGTTTACCGGCTTGACGTAGAGTTCGTGCTTGTACTTCTGATCCGCCCCTTGCTGTATGACGATATCCGACAGGGTGCCGCGCATCAGCGAGAAATGCGTGTCCTCGGCGCCTTCAGGGGCCTGGTAGTCCCATTGCACCTTGACACGCGCATGGACGCCTTTGATGCGATAATCAATCTGCCCGTTCGCGTAACACGGCAGCACGCCGTCCGCATTCAGTTGAGTCTGCAGAAAGTCGGGAAAACCGGACATACCCGTCACGCGATCAAATTGCTCCCGCGTCAGCATCGTCGGCCAGCGTTGGGCGCTGAGCATTTGAATATCCTTCGTATAGTCGATAATTTGGTCGGGAAACGCCTCCCACTGAACCAGGTCCACCAAATGGGTCGTGACATCGACAATGCCTTCGCCTTGCTGGGTGGTGTCAAAGTACCAATCGGGACGGAGCAGCGGCTGGCCGGCGACATATTTACAGAAGTGATGAACGCTCTCTTTGACAATCGCGGGGTTCTCCGCCGTACCCGTCTGCAGCGTGCCAAACACATCGGGGTTCTGAGCAAGCGTTCGCTGCAGGATCGCATGGATCAGATAGCGTTCGGTCATAATATCGTACAGCAGCACATTGTTTTGCTCGGCGGCAACGAACGCCTCTTTGAGCAGCTCAAAACCGTCTTTTTCGATGCACATCGGCTTGTCGGAATAGACGTGAATGCCGGCGTCAACGAATGTCTTGATGTATTCGGTTTTTTTGCGGTTATTGCCGGACAGCATCACCACATTGCCCTTCCTCTCGGCCATCGCCTTCTGAAGGAAATCGTCGCCGCGATAGACCTTTGTTTTCCACTGAGTGGGATTTTCGGAACGGGAATTGAACCGATTGATGCGTGCCAAATGGCCTTCTACGTCCGGGCCGGCGGGGGCATAGACATACACCGTCGGGTTCAGTGTCGGATACATCTCTTTTTGCACCAGCGCCGCATGAAAATGGCCGGGATCGACGGTTATCAGCGTTACCGGATAGTCCGTACTTTTTTGCACCGGAAGCGCGCAAGAAGCCGCCAGCAACATCACGGCAACCATACTTATCATAAGCATCATTTTCATTGATCAATCCTTTCCTAAATCATCACGTAAAAGCAGGTTAGCTGTTTCATAAGGTTAATTCTCAATCAATCGCAACAAGTTCGGCAACCACATCGACAGCGGCGCCCAGTAGGTAATCACCACCAGCGCCGCGATCATCGCCAAAAAGAACGGAATCATCGACGGCAGGACTTTGGCGATGCTGATTTTGCCGATGCCGCAGCCGATAAACAGACACGTCCCCACCGGCGGCGTACAGATGCCGATGCACAGGTTGGCGATCAGTATAATGCCGAAGTGGATCGGGTGCATCCCCAGTTCAATCACCACCGGCAGAAAAATCGGCGTAAAGATCAATACCGCCGGCGTCATATCCATAAACGTCCCGACCGCCAGCAGCAGAGTATTGATGATAATTAAAATGACAATCGGATTGTCGGAAATGGCCAGCATCGCTGCGCTGACCGATTGCGGGATATTTTCATACGCCAGGATCCAGCTCATCGCCGTACTACACCCGACCAAGAGCATCACCACCGATGTCGTAATCCCCGCCTGCAGAAGAATTCGCGGCAGATCTTTGATCTTGACTTCCCGATAAATGCACACGGCCAGCAGCAGCGCATACGCCACCGAAACCGCCGATGCCTCCGTCGGCGAAAATATCCCCGACAAAATCCCGCCGATGACAATGATGATCAGCAGCAGACTGGGCAGTGCGTCAAAAAAGCTTTTAAAAATCCGCAGGGTCGATGTTTTTTCCGGCTGTCCGTAGCCGCGTTTAATGCTGATGATGGCACAGGCCAGCATAATCGCAAGCCCGACCAGGATTCCCGGCAGAATACCCGCCATGAACATCGCCGCCACGGATACATTGCCCGCCACGACCGCATAGACGATCATCACATTGCTGGGTGGGATCAGCAGACCCGTCGTCGCCGCCGTGGTCGTCACCGCCACGTTGAACGCCCGCGAATAGCCCTGCTTGTTCATTTCCGGGATCATAAACCCACCGACCGACGAGACCGCCGCCGCCGCCGACCCGGAGATCGAACCGAACATCATACAGGTCAAAACATTGACATAACTCAATCCCCCGATCGCCCAACCGACCGTCGCACTTGCGAAATTGATCAATCGGCGTGCCATGCCGCCTTCCCCCATCAATATTCCCGACAGGATAAAAAACGGAATAGCCAACAGCGGAAAACTGGCAATGCCCGAAGCGATGCGCTGCGAGACCATATAGCTGCTGGTATCGTCACCCAGCGACAGAAATGTCAAAAAGGTGGCGATCCCGATACACACCGCGATCGGCACGTTGATCAGCAGCAGAATCACAAAGCTGGAAACCATGATCAATACCTGTGTTTCCATGCCTTACACCTCCACTTCAGGAATCTCCGGGACAGACTCTTTGCCGGAGATGATTTCGATAATGTTTTCAATACAGAACAGCAGAATGAAAAGACCGCTGATCGGAACCGCCAGATACATATAGCCGGCCTTTATCTGCAGGGCAGGCAGGATCACCTGCTTATCGAACGCTTCGCTGACCAGCATGTAGCCGCCCCCAATCAGGATAACGGCGGCAAAAAATCCGACGATGATGTTGACGACAACATCAACGATTTTCCGGGCATCAGGATGCAGTTTGCCAACAAAATAATCGACGCCCAGATGCGCCTTGGCGCCGTAGGCCACCGCCGCCCCCAACAGCGACACCCACATCATCAGGTTGATCGCCACCTCTTCGGTCCACGACGTCTGGCCGCGCGGCAAAAACGACCACGGCTCATACCCGCATTTGATCAGCTTGGCCACCAGTCCGCCGCTGGCGCGGGACAGAACGCCCCACAACACATCCAGCACCAGCACCGAAAACAGCACGATCACCGTCCACTCCAGCAGCTTGATCATGGCTTTTTTGAGAGTGATCAGGGTGTTGACAAGCATCATTCAATATCCCGAATTTTCTGGATCAATTCGCCGAGGCGCGTGCCTTCATAACGCTCAATCAGCGGCTGCACCCGTTCGACAAACGGGGCTGTATCGGGATAATGCACCTCGACGCCGCGTGCCTGCACTTCTTCCAGCGACCGTTCGGTCTCAATCCGCCATAGTTCGCGTTGATAGACGCTCGATTCGTCGGCCGCTTCCTGCAGCCAGACCTGTATCTCTATGGGCAGCGCGTTCCAGATATCGGCATTAATCAGAAGGATGTCGGGAATGCGGGTGTGTGCATTCATCGAGAAGAACTTGCAGACTTCATAATGTCGGCTGGTATAGAAACTGGGTGGATTGTTCTCAGCGCCATCGACGACGCCCTGCTGGAGCGACGTGTAAAGCTCACCCCACGAGATCGGCGTCGGTTCACCGCCCATCACACGAATCATATCCATCGACGTGCGGCTTTCCATCACGCGAATCTTCTGACCCCGCAAATCGTCCGGCGTCAAAATCGGTCGCGTGGTCGTATAAAAGTTTCGACTTCCCGAATCGTAATAGCACAGCCCGCGATAGCCGGCGGCGTTGCCCAGCGACAGCATCTCCTGTCCCAGCGGCGAGTGCAGCACCCGCCAAAAATGGTCGTGATCGCGGAAAATATACGGCAGGCTGAACAGCCCCATTTCGGGGATAAACGCCTCCATCGCCGCGGCCGAGACCTTGGTGATCGCCAGCGCCCCGCGTCCCAACTGCTCGACATTGTCTCGCTCGGACCCCAGCACGCCGCCGGCGATGATCTGGATACGGGCCGCCCCGTCGGATTTTTCCGCCAGCCGCTCGGCCATATAGACCATCCCCTGATGCACGGGATGCGACGCATCCAGTCCGTGGGCCAGACGCAGGGTGATGACACCACTATCGTCGGCAGTAGTATTACGCACATAAAGCGTAAAGCCACCCACAGCGATCATCAGCCCTATCACAACCCCGACAAGTAATAACGATATGTCTCGATTTCCCATACTCTGTCGTTTATTCCTGACGTCTATTTGAACATAATTGATACATTATCCAACGTCTATGACGCTGCTATTGCTGCACCGCCATGGCATCCAGATTCGGGCCGGCCCCAACAGCGACCACGCGGACGGCGTTTCGGCCGGTGCGGAAGGTCACGGTCTTATCGACTGTCTGCCAATTGGTCCAACTTCCGGTACTTGCAAAGGGGATGCGCCCGACGTTTTCGCCGTTGATGAACAGATCGCATGGCCTGTCGTTCTGTGCCGCATAGCGGAACGTCAGCTTAAACGTACCGCCGGCGTCCGCCAGTACATTATCCCATTCCACGAAGCTGCCCGCCTCGCCGAAATCCACAAAACCCGTTCCCTGATAGCCTGCCTGATTGTTGGCGACCTGGGCATCGTTAAGCCGCTGAGCTTGCTCGGCTTCATAAATGGCGCCGTCCATCTTGGAGGGAACGGCCGCAACGGAACCGCGTTCGCGGTGCGGGTAATAGAGTTCGCCGCCGACGCCGAGGTCTTTGACGCGGAGGTTGCGGAATTTATAGACCAGATCCCGTTCGCCGTGATGCTGAATGCCGATATGGCCGGTCAGGTCCATCTCGTCGTGAATATCGGTGGTCAACACTTCGTTGACATAAATCTGAATATGTGACCCGATACAGACGATGCGGTATTTGTTCCACTGACCCTGCTTGAAGCAGTCGCCCGCGCGGGCACGAAAGGCGGCGATAGAGGCGTCGCGCTCTTCATTCGAGGCGGCACGGTCTTGATTCGGCGACACAAACCACTTCCGCCGTTCTTCGTCATACAAACCGCCCGACCACCCGCGGTCGGAAGGATCCACTTCCGCCTGGTAGCCCCAAACACGGTTTGGAGCCATCTGACTGCGGAACTGGAAGCCGGAGTTGCCCTGTCCGGCAGGCATGAGGATGTCGGCTTCAAAAACAAAATTGGCGAACGTGTCTTTGGTCATCAAAAACCACTTGGCGCGATCTGTGGTCAGATGGACTTCGTCGCCGACGACTTCAAACCGGCCGAAGTTGTAGGGATTGACCCACTTGCTCATCGTCCCATCAATCAGATTATCCCACGCTACCGCCTCAGGCTTTTTGATCTGGGCTGCCTTGGACTTGGCCGGCTGGAGGCGGTCGTAGGCATCCCAGCCCCCGCGGACTTCGGGGCCTTTGAGCATCGCGTTGGCCTCGGCGTGGTTGGTGATCTCCATCCGCTCGGCATCATAGAGCAGCGTACCGCCAAACCGCTGGCCGATACAGCCCAGGCACAGCAGTTCCGCCAGAGGCCCGGATATCGCGAAGGGCGAAGTGACCGGCTCGATACCCTGACAGGCATTCATGAAGTTCTGATAATGGTTGGACAATCTGCCCGGGGAGGCAGGCAGTCTGCCGGCTTGCCGTAGCTCGGCCATCTTCGCATCGGGAATGATACGGTAATTGGCGCCATGGCTTGTTCCGTGGACGATAAGATCCTCGCAGTACACCAGCGAGCCGACGTTGCCCAGATTGCCGGTCCAGCCGGGCGGCGGGGTCGGGTTGTTGCGCTGGCCGTCGTACCAGTTCAGTTCCATCGGCGGTCTGCCGTCGGCGGCCTTGAATTTGAAGGTAATCACCGAGCCTTGCGGATAGAGCAAGTCGCTGGGACCGATCAGCTTGGTCGTAATCTCGTAGGGCTGGGCCAATTTCAGATAATAGTGATGGAGGGCGTCCATGATGTGCGCGCCCCAGTCGCCCATCGCCCCGCAGCCGAATTCATACCAGCAGCGCCAGTTGCCCCCGATGAGTTTTTCACTGTACGGACGGAACGGACGGCGGCACAGCCACAAATCCCAATCGTAGCCGATTGGCGGGACGGCCTCGGGATAGGTGGAATCGGTCCAGCCGTGCCAACGACGGCTGTTGGTCATCCAAGCGTCAACCTTGCTGACGTTTTTGATCAGTCCCGCTTCCACCCATCGGCCGAACTGGATCGTCCCGGAGCCGGAATGGCCCTGATTGCCCATCTGAGTGACAACCTTGCAAGCTGCTGCGGTCCGGGCAAGAAGACGGCTTTCATAGACGTTCTGAGCCATGGGTTTTTCGACGAAGACGTGCTTACCCAGCAGCATGGCGTGCATCACCATCGGGAAATGCGCATGGTCGGGCGTGCAGATGACGACCGCATCGATCTTGTCATGCAACTGCTCAAGCATTTCGCGGTAATCGCGGAAACAGGGAACATCAGGAAATCCGCGAAGCGTCTCGTTCTGGTTCAGGAAAGCGACATCGGCAAACGCGACAAATTCGACCTGTGCCGATAGCCGGCGGAATTCTCCAAGCACATCGTTGCCGCGATTAAACACGCCGATAACCGCCGTGCGGACTTTTTGGCCGCGCGGAATCAGGCGAGGTTCATAAAGCGGCGCGGGGTCTTGACCGGCAAACAACCCCCCTTTGGCAAACATCAGGATCGGCGGCGTATAGAGGATTGTTTTAAGCATGTTGCGTCGTGATATACCGTTGTTGTCGCGTACGTTTCGCTGTGAAGTCATTTGTGTTCTCCAATAAAATCACTTTGTTTTGATTTAGGTTTAGAGGTTAATACCGCGACCTCAATTTCAAGCAAGGCAACATGGCCGGATAATCGACCAACACCATGCACAAAATACCACACACCATGAGATTATTTCTTACCAGTATTATTGTTAAAATGCAAGAAAAGTTTTGAGAGTTTTTCCCGGCAAGCCCTTCCAGACTTATATAATTACACGGAAATACCTTATTATTAAGAAATATATAGTGTTTTGCCTCCCAGTAGTGTAGAATAGCGACCTATGCATCGATATGTTCGCAATAAGACAGATATCCCGGCCTGCGGCCTGCTAAGTATTCGCCACAATAAAGATGCGTATTGCCCTGTTGTTCTCCATATCACCGTCGGCCAAGATCGCCCCCTCGGTGACGTGCACACCTTTCGCGAACATCGACACGCCCTTTACCACATCGTGCTCTATACCGCCGGACGAGGAGCATGCCTGCTGGATGGAAGTGTCCATACAGCAGAGCCGGGGACCGTCGTCATTGTTTCGCCGGGGCAATCACATGATTTTATCACCCGTTTTGGTACTTCGGTCTATTCGGAATTGACGGTTTCGTTTGAGAACCCCCGGCGTCAGCCGCTCACGCTGCCCATTGAAAACCTACTGGCGCAGTTGGCCGGGTCCCCTATTCAGATGTCCAACCCGAAGCGCCTTTCGGACGCTGAGGCACACCTGTTCAACGCGATGCTGACCGAGATTTCAGACATTGCAGGCCTTGAACATACGCTGTCGGAATTTTATCTTCGGTATGCCCTGCTCAGGCTGTTCCATTACATCGTGCAGACCTGTGTCCAGCCGACGGCCTCAGGGGCCATCGCCGACGAACGACTGATCCGGGTGCGGCGCTATATCGAGCAGAACTACAATTCACCGATCACGATTGAGGAATTGGCACAACTTGCGGGAATGTCAAAAGGATACTTCTTTCGTGCCTTTGGCAAAGCCTTCGACGTCTCCCCGTTGGCCTACCAGAAACAACTCCGTCTGGAGGCCGCCCGCACACTCTTGCGCAGCTCGGCACTCCGCTGTTCAGAAATCGCCGTCCGCTGCGGCTACGAAAACATCCACTTCTTTTACCGGATATTCAAACAAACGTTCGGCGTCACGCCCACACACTACCGCAAAGACATCACCACTTAATGCAACCTCGAAAAGTGGTTCATCCGACGAATACGCAGCAGCCGTAAAGAGTACGACTTATGGATCACCGAAGTCCTGAAACACAACGAGCTGTTCTGCATCGTTCTCCTGTCAACGGGGTTTTTGCCCGATTCTGTACGATGCCGAAAAATAATAGCTTGACTCTCAATTCTCTTGTTATATGATGGATTAATGTTCTATTGAAATATTCTATTTATGATCAGGATATGAGAGCGTATGAAAATCTGCATTGATTGCGACGACGCAGCTGTTTGCCTCAAGCAAGTTATCTTTGATCACCTCAAGTCCCGGGGAATGGACATCACTGATTTGGATTATGCCAAGGACAAAGAGAATCCTTTTTATGGGGAAATTGGCTTCAATCTGGCAAAGGCCATGCAGGCAGGCCTTTATGATCGCGGCATCCTGATCTGCGGCACGGGCCTGGGTATGGCCATGATTGCCAATAAAGTGGAAGGGGTATTTGCCGGTACCTGTCACGATGTATTTTCCGCCGAACGTCTCAAGAAAAGCAACGACGCCAATGTTTTAACCATGGGCGCTCGGGTCATCGGTCCGGAACTGGCCAAGATGATTGTTGACGCCTGGCTGAATTCCGAATTTGCCGGGGGCGGGTCAACCGCCAAAGTTGACCAGTTAAAAACATTGGAACACCAGTCATTTCACCCGAATAGATAAGGATACATTCTATGCAGAAAGTAATCAATGATCCTTCCAAAGTCGTCGATGAGATGGTGGAAGGGTATATCAAGGCCCATCCGAATCTCGTCGCCAGAACCCAAAACCCCCGCGTTCTAAAATATGTGAATGCCCCCATTGCCAATAAAGTCGGGATTGTCACGGGGGGCGGTTCCGGGCATAAACCGGCGTTTGTGGGATACGTGGGCCGAAACATGGTGGATGCCGTGGCTATGGGTGAAATCTTCTCATCACCTCCGGCCCAGATGTTCTACGACGCCTTTAAGGCCGCCGACAGCGGCAAGGGCGTGGCCTGTTTGTACGGCAACTATGCCGGCGACAATATGAATGTCAAGATGGCCATTGAGATGGCTCTGGACGATGATATCGAGGTCAAAACTGTCGTGGCCAACGACGATGTGCCCTCGGCGCCCAAAGACGCTTTGAACAAACGTCGCGGCGTCGCCGGGGAGATCCTGATGTGGAAAGTCGGCGGAGCAAAAGCCGCGATGGGCGGCACGCTGGATGAGGTCATTGCCGAAGCACAAAAGGCCATCAGCAATACGCGCAGCATGGGAATCGGTCTCAGTCCCTGCACAATCCCGGAAAAAGGCTCGCCGAATTTTACCATCAAAGCAGGCACCATGGAGGTCGGCATCGGCCACCACGGAGAATCCGGCCTTGAGGTGTGCCCTTTGGAGACCTCTGCCCAAATGGCCAAACGCATGACTGACATCATACTGCCCGATCTGCCCTTTGGCGCAGGAGACGATGTCGTCGTCCTGGTATCCGGACTGGGATCGACGCCGTATATGGAACTGTATATCTTGTTTAATGACGTGGAGAAGATTCTGTCGCAACGGGGAATCAACATCTACCACCCCTACGTGGGGCATTACTTTACGTCCCTTGAGATGGCGGGCGTAACGCTGACAATCATGAAACTGGACGACAGTCTCAAGGCCTGCATCGACTACGAATGCGATTGTATGGGCTTGCAGCAATTCGGGAGATAATCCGTGACGTGTGTTTCAATCCAGGACGGCAGCTTTATCCTGATGCCTTTGATCCGGGCGATTCAGGACAACAAGCAATACCTCAGTGATATTGACGGCTTCATCGGAGACGGCGACCACGGGATCAATATGAACAAGGGTTTCACCCTCTGCGAAGAACAACTCAAGGCCGAACCGGGGGACCTGTCTCATGGTTTCAAAACGCTGTCCCACATCTTAATGTCACAAATCGGCGGATCCATGGGGCCGTTGTACGGGATGTTCTTCAGTGCCATGGCAAAGGCCAGCAAGAATAAAGACACGCTGGACGCGGCAGGTTTCGGCCAGATGCTCACCGCAGCCAAAGACAAGGTACAGTCCATCAGCGAGGCCCAACCGGGCGATAAGACCCTGCTGGATGTCCTGCTGCCGGCCGAAGAAAGCTATCGTGCCGCGTTGAATGCCAATGAATCATTTGACAGTTGTCTGGACCGGATGTCCAGTGCCGCCGAACAGGGGCGTGACGCCACCAAAGACATGGTCGCGAAAGTGGGGCGCTCCAGCCGTCTGGGCGAACGCTCGCGCGGCGTGATCGACGCGGGATCTGCCTCATGCTGCCTGATCCTTCAGGTCATGGCCAAGGCGATTAAAGATACCATTTAACCTTTTTTGATAAGGATTTGATTATGGACTTGAACCTATTAAATAAGAATCGTCGTGAATTTCTGAAAACCGGATTGAGTATGGGGGCCGCTGCGCTGTTTACAACGAGTTCAGCCCGTGCGGCCGGATTCGGTGCATATCCCGGAATGCCCGCAGCCCCCCAGCCGTCTGCCGCTCCGGCTGCTGCGCCCAGCAGGGTCGCGCTGACCAACGGCGATAGCCGTACAGACAATATCTTCCGGGCACTGAAGTCGCTGGAAAAGGAAATTGCCCAATCCATCGGCAATCGCCGGGTGATCATCAAACCCAACAACGTCTCCACAAGCAATCAGCTTGCCTCCACGCACGCCGATGCCCTGATCGGCATTCTCGAGTTCCTCAAGTCCATCGGAAAACTCGACAATGCCATTATTGCCGAGTCCACTGCCATGGGTTCCGCGATGCAGGGCTTTGAGAACTTCGGCTATATCAAAGTGGCGGAAAAGTACAAGGTTGAACTGGTGGATATCGATCAGAGTGAATACATAACGATCATGGGGTTCAACCAGTCCGATGCAAGGCCGTATCCGGTGCGTGTTTCGAGCATGCTGACCAACCAGAGAGACAACTTCATCATTTCGGCGTGCATGCTCAAGACGCACGACCGGGCGGTGGCCACAATGTCCATCAAGAACATTGTTTTCGGGGCGCCGCTGAAATTGCAGACTCCCGGAAGCCGCGGCTTCGCAAATGACAAAGCCATCCTTCACGGCGGCGGAGCCCACGGCATCAGCATCAACCTGGCCATGCTGACGCCCCTTCTGCACCCCTCGCTCGCTGTCATTGACGGATTCGAGGGGATGGAAGGCCGAGGCCCGATCGGCGGCACCCGCGTGGATCATCGCGTCTGTGTCGTCAGCACCGATTACCTTGCTGCCGATACCGTCGGGGCACACCTCATGGGCATCGATCCCATGGACATCGGATACCTCAATTATCTGGCCAGTACAAACGTAGGCCAGACCGATCTGAGTAAAATGGAAATTCTCGGCGAGCCCGTGGAAAAGCTGGCCAAGAAGTACAATCTCGGAGACTCAATAGAAAGACAGCTCGAGTGGAAGACTCCGGCAAAGGTAACGTTTGCAACATAACAGACCGAACTGCCGGTACGGCCATAGACAAGACGAGCAAGAATAAAGATACCCTGGACGCAATTGGTTCTGGTCAAATATTAAAAAGCGACCCCGCCCTAAACAACGGGGTCGCTTTGTGGAGTGGCCTGTTCAATCGCCGTCCGCGGCACGGATTGTTAAACGGTACCGCGATCAATATTCAGCAGATTTTCCCACATCTGGGTAATGATTTGCTGGGCATAAGGGCCGCGACCTGTTGCACGGGCGGTCTTGAAGACCTCATCGACGATAGCCGTGACAGGCACCGGCACGTTTTGCGAGCGCGCCAGGGATAATGCGTAGCCGATATCCTTGAAGAGCAGATCAATGGTGCCGCCGGGTTTGTAGTTTTGGTCAATGATGCCGGGGGCTGCGACATTTAAAACGGTGGAACCGGCCCAGCCGTCTTTGATGGCTTCATACAGAACCTTTGGATCAATGCCGTTTTTCATACCCAGTGCAAAGCTCTCGGCGATGATCGAAAAAGCGGCGCCCACAATCATATTGTTGACCAGCTTGGCGACCCCGCCGGCGCCGACATCCCCGACACGCACCACGGATTTGGCCATGACATCGAGAACGGGCGTGTACCGCTCAAAAACAGCCGGATCGCCGCCAACCATAAAGGCCAGTGCCGCATTCCGCGCGCCGCCTTCGCCGCCGCTGACCGGGGCATCCAGGAAATCCACGCCTTTTTCCGCCAAGGATTTGGCAATGGCTCTGGAGACCGCAGGTTCGGTCGTGCTGGTATCGATGACGACGCTGCCTTTTTTCAGGACATGAATAAGCCCCCCCGCGCCACAGACCACGTCTTTGACGATCTCAGACGTGGGCAACGACAGGACAATGACGTCCGCTGCCTGGCCGACCTGCTGAACGCTTTGCGCCTTTGCCGCCTTTTCCTGCTGTGCGACCTTGTCGGCGTCAACGTCGTAAACAGTGACTTCGTATTTGCCGCTCAGGTGACGGGCCATGTGCCCGCCCATGACACCCAGACCAATGAATCCGATTTTTAATGACATATCATATCTCTCCTGTTTTATTGCTTCGGGATGTACATTGCATATTCTTCGTGACCCGGATTCGAGGTGACCAGGGCCTTGCCGTCCGACGTCCGGATCACGTCCATGTTCGTAGTGCCTGAACCGGCGTCAATGACAAATTCTTTCATGACAAAGGGGCTTGCAGAAGTGACTTGATAGCAGACAAGGTTTTTATCATTCGCCCGGTTGCCCGCGATCACCACGTTTTCACCCCCCAGCTCCCCTGCCCAGAGACCATGCCCAAAGGCAAGACCCGCGGTAAAAATTTGAGTCCAGGTACCCTTGATGTTTTTGTAAACCGACATTGCCTTGCCGTGGAAAGGTTCGATCACAACAAGCTCATCCTCGCCGTCCTGATCCAAGTCCGCAGGATATACTTCACTGATGGGCTTCTCGATGATGAGCGTGTTTTCCCAAACGGTTGAACCGGGGGTCGGCACCTTCAGTGCAAAAAGCCCTTCGTCTCCGGCGATGAATACACACCGCTGCCCGGCGAAGCTGCCCACCTGCATACCGTGATTGCGATGAAGGCCTTCCATCACCGGAACCAGTTCCCACGGGCCTTCGAGGTCGTCGGGGACTTTGGCCGCAGAGGTTATCCCCGGGCGCGACCAGTCGTCCTGAAAATCCTTGCCGCCGCACACTGCGGCCGCAACCAGATAATGGTCGGTTCCATTGCCCACCATACAAATGCGATGGACAAACGGCAGGTCCAGAATGCGCTTATGCCGCCACGGTTCGTTCAGCCCATCCACTGCCCAAAACAAATTGATTCCGGCTTTTTCGGATTTGAAGATGGGGTAAAATTCCGTGATCATTAACAATGCGTCGTCGCGTCCGGGAACTGCGGCAAATCCCATGCACCCCCCCGGTCCCTCAGCCAGAATGTGCGGCGTATAATCAGGGGCTGCGAACACCATCGTCGGCCCGTTCGCCTCCGGAGCGGCAATAACCCGATCCTGCCCCAGGATGTTCAAGTGCGTAATAAAGTAACCCATCTGCGCGCTGGACAGTCTGCGTTTTGTAAATTCCATGCTGTAAAACTCCTTATCGTCTTTCTGGTTGATTCTATAACACGATTAATCCGATTATCCAGATGATTGTACAGGCAAATATGCCCATCAAGGTCGTACCGCTGGTCTGGAGTTTGTACCCGGTCTTGACATCCATTCCGGTCATCTGCGTGACGACCCAGAAAAAGCTGTCATTGGCATGGGACGCAACCATTGAACCGGCGCCAATGGCCAGAACGGCAAGGGCCTTGCCGATATCAGATCCAAGTCCCATATCGGCAAGCAAAGGACTCACAATTGAAGCGGTGGTAATCAGTGCAACCGTTGATGATCCCTGTGATGCCCGAAGTATTGCGGAGGCGATAAAAGGCAGCCATAACCCGAATGATCTGAGTGCGTCGGATTTCATTGCACTGCCAATCACCGTTTTAATTTCGGAATTTCGCAGCACTTCGCCAAACGCACCGCCGGCGCCGGTGATCATAATAATCATCGCGGCGGCCATCATTCCCTCTCCGACCCACCCGGTTGACGACAGCATTTGTTTGTCGAATTTCTTCGGAAGCGTAATCGCGATCCCGATACCGATCAGAAGAGCGATAATAGGATGTCCGATAAACATGATGAAATGATAGAAACTGTTTTCTTCCCAGGCAAGGGGCGGCGCACCTTCGGCTTTGGAAAGAACAGGATAATTCGCAACAGATCTCAAGACGATCAATAAGATCGGGATCAGGATCGGCAGGAACGAACGAAAAGCCGAGGGTGCATTTTTCAGGTGTGCTGAAAATTGCTCTTCTGTCAATTCCGGATTCGGGTCAATATGGACCCGGCTGGCCACGTTGGATGCCCAGAACCATGCAAATAACAGTGTGAAAAGCCCCACCGGGATAGACAGTAGAATGACCTTTGCCAGGTCAGCGCCGAGAATGCCGGCAGCGGCAATCGGGCCTGGAGTCGGAGGCACCAGGGTGTGCGAGACCATGAGTCCAAAAGCCAGGGCGATGGCTGTGGTTGCCAGCGAAAGGCCTGCGCGTTTGGTCAGCGTCTTATTCAAGGGCGATAGAATGACAAATCCGGAATCGGCAAAGACCGGAATGGAGACAATAAAACCGATCATGGCCATCGCCGGCGTTACATTCTTTTTGCCGATGACTTTCAAAATACTTTCGGCCAGTGCATAGACACCGCCGGATTTTTCCAGAAATGTCCCGATAATCGTACCGGCGATGATCACAATGCCGATTTTACCGAGTGTGTCCCCAAATCCCGCTTCGATAGACGAGATGATTTCGGCCAGCGGCATACGGGAACAGATTCCAAAAAACAGGGCGGCAATCAGCAACGACAGAAAGGCATGGAGATGAAACCGTGTTGTGGACAACACAATAAAGAGAATACTCAGTAAAAGCAGTCCTACGATCACCATAATTGAACTCCGATTAGTCGTCGTAAGCGTTGAAAAAACAGCACGTTAGGCAACTGTTAGCAGGTGCTGTCCGTTACTGACAAACAGCGGGCGATCGGAATCGAACCGACATGGCCAGCTTGGAAGGCTGGGGCTTTACCATTAAGCTACGCCCGCGACACACTAAACGCGGGGCATTATAAGGCCCATGAGGGCGGCTGGCAAGCGTAATTCGAAAAGTTTTTGCTGGCCTGCCGCCCCCCCGCCTGATACACTAAATCGTTCAAGAAACAGGCGTTTGACCCTTTTCCGGAGACATTGACGATGACGATTGACCGGACGGCCCGACAGGCGTGTCAGGCTTCGACCGTGCTGGCGGCGGCCTCGGCCGAGCAGAAGAACCAGGCTCTGGCAGCGATTCGTGCCGCCCTGCAGGCGGAGTCGGCGGCCATTATCACGGCCAACAAGGCCGATCTGGAGCAGGCACAGCGGGAAAACCTCGCCGCCCCCCTGCTCAAACGGCTCAAATTCGACAAGGCCAAGATCGACGAGGCCTGCGCGGGGCTGGACAGCCTGATGACGCTGGAAGACCCGGTCGGCAAGACCCTTGCGGCCACAGAACTGGACGCGGGGCTGGAATTGTACAAAGTGACCTGTCCGATCGGGGTCATCGGCGTGATTTTCGAATCGCGGCCGGATGCCCTGGTGCAGATTTCCTCGCTGTGCCTCAAGAGCGGCAATGCCGTCCTGCTCAAGGGCGGCTCGGAGGCGGCCCGGACAAACCGGATTCTGGCCGAGACAATCGCGCGGGCGGCCCCGACGGCAGGCCTGCCCGACGGCTGGCTGGGCCATTTGGAGACGCGGGCGGATGTGGCCAAGATGCTTGAGTTGGATCGGGACATCGACCTGATTATCCCCCGCGGCAGCAATGAATTCGTGCGACATATTATGGATAACACGCGGATTCCGGTGATGGGACACGCCGACGGCATCTGTCACGTCTATGTCGATGCGGCGGCGGAGATCGAAATGGCCGTCAATCTGGCGGTCGATTCCAAGTGCCAATACGTCGCCGTCTGCAATGCCACCGAGACGCTGCTGGTGCATCAGGACATCGCCGCAACATTTTTGCCCAAACTCAAGACGGCAATGGACGCCAAGGGCGTCGAACTGCGCGGCTGTGAGCGAACCCGACAGAGTATCGACTGCGCCTGTGCCGACGAGCGGGACTGGAAGACCGAATACCTCGACGCGATTCTGTCGATCCGCGTGGTCGATTCGCTGGAAGCGGCGATTGAGCATATCAACACATACGGCTCCGGCCATACCGACGCGATTGTCACCGGCGACCGACAGGCGGCGATGCTGTTTATGGATCGTGTCGATGCCGCGGATGTCTTCTGGAACGCCAGCACCCGCTTTGCCGACGGCTTCCGCTTCGGCCTCGGCGCCGAGGTCGGCATCAGCACCAGCAAAATCCACGCCCGTGGCCCCGTCGGCATGGAAGGCCTGCTCATCTACAAATGGCGGCTCATCGGACAGGGGCACATTGTCGCCGACTACGCCGCAGGCAATAAAAAATTCAGCCACAAGACATTGAATAAAGCCTATGGCATTTAATAATCTGAATGAAATAACGTCGAAGCAGCGGATTTGTAGCGGCGAACCTATGTGTTCGCCCTTCTCCGAAAAACGCCGTTGCGAAACAGGTACAGATTGCAGACACGTTGGTCTGCCCCTACGGATTAGAGACTATGCGAAACTTTTCCAAATCCCGTCGTGTCGTCATCAAGATCGGCACCTCAACGCTGAGTACTAACGACGGCGTCAACCCCGCGTATTTCGTAACGCTGGCCGAGCAAGTCGCCGCGCTGCGCGAATCGGGGCGGCAGGTGGTCATCGTCACCAGCGGAGCCATCGGCATGGGCGCCAAACGCCTCAAGCTGGCCGGGCCGGTCGTGGACATGAAACTCCGTCAGGCCTGCGCCGCCATCGGCCAGCCGCTGCTGATGCACGAATACTATAAGGCCTTCGGCGAATGCGGCCTCATCGTCTCGCAGGTGCTGCTGACCGCCGAGGTGCTCAGCAAACGCAAGACCTATCTGAACCTACAGAATGCTGTCGAGACGCTGCTGCGGCTGGGCGTCGTGCCGGTCGTCAATGAAAACGACTGCGTCTCGACCGCCGAGATCGGCACCGCCTTTGGCGATAACGACAAACTCAGCGCCCTGGTTGCCAGCAAGATCGACGCAGACTTGTTGATTATGCTGACCGATATTGACGCCCTGTACGACAAAGACCCGCGCCAGTATCCGAACGCCAAACCGATTCGCGTCGTCGAGGATATCACCGCCGACATCGAAAAGGCGGCGGGCAAAAAGGGAAGTCTCCACTCGACCGGCGGGATGAAGAGCAAACTGGCCGCCGCACAGATCGCGGCCACAGCCGGATGCCGCATCGTCCTGGCGCACGGCCAGGAACCCGATATCATCACACGCATCATGGCGGGCGAAACCGTCGGAACGCTGTTTATGCCCAAAGGCAAGTTGAGCAACCGCAACCGATGGATCCTCAACAGCAAGCCCGAAGGGACGGTGCGTGTCGATGCGGGGGCGCTGGAAGCGCTGCGAAAACGCAAGAGCCTGCTGCCCAAAGGCATCACCGGCATAGAAGGACATTTTGAGGTCGGCGCGGTAGTGATGATCAACGATGCCGCCAAAGCCGTCGTCAGCCTCAGCGCCGATGAACTGCGTGAATTGGCCGGCAGACACAGCGCCGAAATCCGCGACCGGCTCGGCCAAGACCGCCGCGACGTGGCCGCCCTGCCGGAAGATATTGTCTTTCTGACCCCCTGAAAATCTTTTTCAGAAATTGGGTATCGAATCCCCCAGACACGTGCCGACCAGCCGGGCCGAGGTGATCATCGGGTGATCGGGCGGGACGATTTTGCGTTTTCCGGCGACTTGATCAAGGGCAATCGGCTTGCAGAGGCCGGAGTCATAACCCACCATTACATTATACTCGCCGCGCGCCAAAAGCTGCACCGCCTTGGTGCCCAGCCGCGTACAGAGCCAGCGGTCAAACGCGGTGGGCGTGCCGCCGCGCTGCACGTGTCCCAGCGAGGTGACGCGGGCCTCAATGCCTGTTTTTTCCTGCAGCTTGCGGGCGATCCGGCTGGAAATCGGCTCCTGAATAATCCGAAAAGCGGGCAACTGGCCGGACGTGTCCACTTCAATATATTCGGCATCGAGGTCGATTTCTTCTTTGAGATGGGCCAGATGTTGCGACAGTGCCGATGTACCGTTTTTGCCCTTCTCATCTTTTTTCTTCTTGTCTTTGGAATTGTCTTTTTTCTTGTCGCCGGCGGCCTGTTCGGATTTTTGGAGTTCTGCCACCGACGTCGCCCCCTCGGCCACCGCAATGATCGAAAATCGGCTCCCGCTTCGGCGGCGGCGCAACAGATATTCGCAAACCACATCCAAATCATAAGGAATTTCAGGAATCAAAATCACATCCGCCCCCCCGGCCAGCCCAGCGCTGAGCGTCAGCCAGCCGGTCTTATGCCCCATGATCTCGCAGACGATAATCCGGTGATGACTGGTCGCCGTCGTGTGCAGGCGGTCGATGGCCTCGGTCGCAATCTGCATCGCCGTATCATAACCGAACGTCACATCCGTGCCCTCAACATCATTGTCGATGGTCTTGGGCAGCGCCATCACATTCACGCCGCCGGCCTGATGCAGCCGCAAAGCATTCTTGAGCGTCCCGCCCCCGCCCAGACAAACCAGACAATCGATGTGATGCCGCTGGATATTCTCGACCGCCACTTGCGTCATATCGCGAATCTTGCCCCCCATCGGCATCTTGTGCGGCTTGTCCCGGCTGGTGCCCAAGATCGTGCCGCCGCGTGTCAGAATGCCGCTGACCGTCTTGGCCTCAACGTGGATCGTCCGGTTCTCGACCAGCCCCCGAAACCCATCCATAATGCCGACGACCGTCATTCCATACTCACTGATCGCGGACTTGGCAACGGCTCGGATGGCGGCATTCAGACCCGGACAATCGCCCCCGGACGTCAGGATCCCGATACAGCGGGTTTTCGATTCTTGCGGCATTTGATTCTCTCAAATAAAAATGAATTCTCAGTGCCGGTCATCGTACTCGTTAAAATCAGCCGGTACAAGAGATTTTTGGGTTGCAAAGCGACCGCGGGAATGCACAATATGGGAAAATCGTTACGAAAAAAGCGAAACTCCGAGAAATACCGATGCGAATCATAGATTTTCATACTCACGCGTTTCCGGACGCACTGGCCGAGCGGGCGATGCAACAACTGGTCTCCGAGGCCGAAGGCGTGACGGCCTACCTGGACGGACGGCTGACCTCGCTGCTGCAGTCAATGGCTGGCAATGACATTGAAACCAGCGTGCTGTGCTGCATTGCGACGCGACCGGAACAGTTTAACCCGATCTTCAAGTGGTGCCGGCAGATCGCCGCCGCGCAGATCGTGCCGTTTCCGTCGGTGCACCCCGCCGACCCCGCCGCCGTCGAACGCATCGATCAGATTGCGGATGCGGGATTTGTGGGCGTAAAAATGCACCCGTATTATCAGGATTTTAAAATCGACGACCCCACCCTATGGCCGCTTTACAAGGCATTGTGCGACCGCGGCCTGATGCTGACCCTGCACACCGGCTTTGACATCGCGTTTGAGCGGACAGAAAAGGCCTCGCCCCGCCAGATCGCGGCGCTGATGGCACAATTTCCCGATCTGAAGCTAATCACGACGCACTTGGGCGGCTGGCAGCAATGGGACGATGTGGAGCGGTATCTGATCGGCAAGCCCGTGTATATGGAAACCTCGTGGTCGCTGGAGTACCTCTCGCCCGAACAGGCCCGCCGGATGCTGCTCAACCACCCCGCCGAATACCTGCTCTTCGGCACCGACAGCCCCTGGACCGACCAAGCCGCCTCCATCCGGGTCCTACAAGCCCTCAACCTGCCCGACCCTCGCCTGCAAAAACTGCTCTACGACAACGCCCGCGGCCTTTTACTGCAAAAATAACATTATAGACGATCAGCCAAATATGTGTACCGCCGGCTATGCCGTCTGGCCGAGAAACCCGGCCAGACGCCGTGTCACTGCGATAACGGCTATTCGTCTTTCTTTTTCGTGCGTTTAGCGGCCGTTTTTCGGCGTTCGTCGGCGGCATTGGAGCCCTCCGCATCGCCGCTGTCGGCTTTGGGCGTTTGGGTCTTTTTAGGCGTCTTGGCCGTCTTTTTGGCGGCGGCCTTTTTGGGTGCGGCCGATTTTGCAGCATCCGGCGCGACATCGGTGACGACGGCCTTTTCGAGAATCTTTTCGATGCACTTCTGCTCGCGCACCTGAACCATAAACTGGCTCAGCGACCCGTCGCGGGACAGTTCCTCGCGCATCTTTTCAGGCCGACGCCCGCGCGACGCGGCCACATACGCGATATGGCTGTTGATCTCTTCGTCGGTAACGGACACATCCAGTTTGTCGGCCAGCTTATCCATAATAAAGAACATCTTGAGCTGGTCTTTGGCTTGCTGTTCGGAGCCGGCGCGAAGCTGATCCATCTGCTCATCGACCTGCTCGCGGGACAGCCCGCGCATCAGCAGGCTGGAGTACTGACGCTGGAGAATGGACAGCGACTGACTGGCGACGACCGATTCCGGCAGCTCCAGTTCGACTTTGTCGCGAAGGTATGTAAAGACCTGTTCGCTCATGGCGGATCGGGCCTCACGCTCGGCCTGATGGGTCATCTGTTCGCGAATCATATCTTTCAGATCATTTTCATCAGCGGCGCCGTAGCGGGCCAGAAATTCCTCGTTCAACTCCGCCGGCTCAAGGACTTTTACTTCCTTGACGGTGATTTCGACCTCGACCTTTTTGCCGCGGTAGTCTTCGTTGTAGAACGTCGGGGGAATCTCGACAGTGGTCTTGCGGGTGTCGCCGTGTGTGGCGTCCTTGAGAAGCTGGTCAAGGTCCTCGACGGGAATCCCGGCGACAAACCCTGTCTTGCGAACATAGATTTCGATATTGTCGCGTTTGTCGCGGTCGGCCTTGCCTTCGGTCACCAAGACAACGTCGGCAATGATTTGGTCATCCAACTCGACAGCCTTCTCACGCGGCGACCAGACGCCAGTGCGGCGACGAAGTGCGATCAACTCGGCATCGATAATGTCGTCGGTCACGGCGAAGGTGGGCTTTTCGATGGCGATACCTTCCAGTTCCGGCAACTCAAATTCCGGGCGAACCTCGACTTCAAAATCAAACTTCATCGGCCCGGATTCGGGCAGTTCGATCTTTTCGTGGTCGATGTCCGGATCGCCAAGGGTGTCCAGCTTGCTGTCCTTGATGGCCTCGTCGGCGGCCGAAACCATCAATTCAAGCTTGGACTGCTTGGAAAGATCGGTGCCGAACCGCTTTTCGAGAAGCCGCATCGGAGCGCGACCCTTGCGAAAACCGGGGACGACGGCCTCTTTTCGGAGTTCCTGGTATTTATTGTCGAGAAATCTCTTTACTTTTTCTTCCGGAATCTCGATCTCGATTTTTTTCTTGCACGGCCCGGCATCCGAGATATTTACGATATTCTTGATCTCGTCTTTCGCCTGTTCCGTCTGTTCGTCTATCGTGTTCTGTTCGTCTGCCATAAGAACTCCTAACGTCTTGTAAAGAATCGATTTAAATAAAAACGGCCGCCGCATCAAAGCGCCAGCCGAAGCATCCAATCAAACCCGAAGGCTCTTTCAAACGCTTAAGCGACCTGCGCCTGGCTGATACAGCCGATACCTCGCTAAAGCTATGTCCAATTTGTCAAGACTGGGGCGGAAAATCTCACGGTGCAATCGCAAAGAAGCTTTGTGCCGCCCCGGCCACAGCGGGTGATCGGACTTGAACCGACGACATTCACGTTGGCAACGTGACGCTCTACCACTGAGCTACACCCGCGGAAAAACCTTACTATAACCCTTTGCCCGCAAAAAGCAACCCCCCACTCAAAAAAAATTATCCCTTTCGCAAAAAAACGCCGGGAAGGGTCTGACCATCCGATTTCCTATCGTGCGGCGGCCTTGGGCACGAACGGACTCAGTTCCCGCAGGCGATTGATAATGGGACCGATTTTCTCGATCACGAAATCCACTTCGGCCTCGGTATTGAAGCGGCTCAGGCTAAAGCGAATCGAGCCGTGGGCGGCAGTGAACGGTACGCCCATCGCCCGCAGCACATGCGACGGCTCCAGCGAGCCGGACGTGCAGGCCGAGCCGGAACTGGCACAAACGCCGAACTTGTTGAGCATCATCAGGATCGATTCGCCTTCGATGTACTCAAAACTGATGTTGGCGGTGTTCGGCAGGCGGTTGTCCACATCGCCGTTGACAAAACAATCCGGACAGGTGCTCAAAATGCCCTGTTCCAGTCGGTCGCGCAGCGCCTTGACCCGTGTGTTTTCCTCGTCCAGATGCCGCATCGCCAATTCGCACGCCTTGCCCAGCGCGATGATGCCGGGTACATTTTCCGTGCCGCCGCGGCGCCCCGATTCCTGATGGCCGCCGTGCATAAACGTGCCGATCCGCGTGCCCTTGCGGACGTACAGGACGCCGACGCCCTTGGGCGCGTGCAGCTTGTGGCCGGACAGACTGAGCAGGTCGATATTGCTGTCACGCAGATTCAGCGGAATCTTGCCGACAACCTGCACCGCGTCGGTATGAAAGACCGCCCCGCGGGCCTTGACCAGTTCGGCAATCTCATCAACCGAAAAGATCGTGCCGGTCTCGTTATTGGCCCACATCACCGAGACGATGGCCGTGTTGTCATCCACACGAAAGCCGAGCTGGTCAATGTCCAGCCGCCCGGCTCGGTCCACGCCGATCTCCGAGACGCTGTAGCCGTGCCGTTCCAGATCGCGGCAGGTCGTCAGCACGGCCGGGTGTTCGACGCGGGTTGTAACGACCTTGCGCTTTTCAGGAAACATCGTCAGCGTGCCCTTGATCGCGGCGTTGTCGCTTTCGGTGCCGCAACTGGTGAAGATGATCTCTTCCGGGTGGCAGCCGAGTAATGTCGCGACCTGCTCGCGCGCCCGGGCAATATCGTGCGCCACGTCGCCGCCGAAGGTGTGCATACTCGACGGATTGCCGTAGCGCTCGTTGAGATACGGCAGCATCGCGGCAACCACTTCATCGGCCACCCGCGTGGTGGCGTTGTTGTCCATATAGATGGCGTTATTCATAAGACGACTCCAGCTATTTAAATCACGAAGAGAACTTTGAGTTATTAGTTTTGAGTTTTGAGTTAAACTAAGAACTAAGAACTTTTCTCCGTGTGCTCTGTGGTAAATTTAATCTTTCAATTCTTCTACGGTCAGTGTATCAGAAACAAACTCACGCAGGCGGGCTTCGACCACGTCGCGCATCGTGAACTCGGCCATCTTGCACTGGGCACACATCCCGCGCAAGGCCACAATCACCTTGTCGCCTTCGATGTCGATCAATTCGATATCGCCGCCGTCGGCCCGCAGGGCGGGGCGAATGTGCTCATTGATCGTCTGCTGAATGAGCTGAATCTTCTGGATGTTGGTCAGCTTGGCCGGACGCTTCGGCAGCCGGTCGGCCGGTGTAATCTGCTCGCGGGCAAGCGTCTCGTCGATCAACTCGGCGATGCGCCCTTTACACCCGCCGCAGCCGCCGCCGGCCTTGCAGAAATTCGTCACCTGCTCAACCGTCGTCAGGCTGTTTTCTTTGACGACCTTGCGAATCTCTTCATCCGTGACGCCAAAACAGGTGCAGACGATAACGCCTTTGTATTTGTCCGGCGCTTTGCCGCCTTTGCGCCGATAGTAATCCTCAATCGCCGCTTCGAGCGCTTCCTGCCCCATCACCGAGCAGTGCATCTTCTGATCGGGCAGGCCGCCGAGGCGTTTGACGATGTCCTGATTGGTCACGGCCGCGGCCTGTTCCAGCGTCATTCCCTTGATCATCTCGGTCAGTACCGATGACGACGCCACAGCGCTGGCGCAGCCGAACGTCTGGAACTTGACATCTGCGATCTTGCCCGCCGCGTCGAGCTTGAACGTCAGTGTCAGGGCGTCGCCGCAGGCCAGTGAGCCGACCTCGCCGATGCCGTCGGCATCGTCCACCCGCCCGACATTACGCGGGTTGTAAAAATGATCCATTACATTATCGGTATAATCCCACATATCCGTTTCCTTAAATTCGAAGCACTAAATCCGAAATCCGAAACAATATCAAAATAATAATAGCAAAAATTCAAAACAAATCGTTTGGAACATTTGGATTTTGTTATTTGAATTTGTTTCGTATTTCGATATTCGAATTTCGAGTTTATATTTTTCTACGCCATTTGGCTGATCGCCAATGCTTGTTCAAAGTCCGCAATAATATCATCAATATGTTCTGTACCCACCGAGACACGCACATAATCCGGCGTGACGCCCGCTTGGAGCTGTTCTGCTTCGGTCAACTGCTGGTGCGTGGTGCTGGCCGGGTGAATGACCAGCGTTTTGCTGTCCAGCACATTGGCCAAATGGCTGGCCAGTTTGACGCTGTCGATAAACTTGACGCCCGCGGCCAGCCCGCCCTTGACGCCGAAGCCCAGGATCGCCCCTTGTCCGGCCGGCAGAAATTTTTTGGCCAGCGTATAATTCGGATGCGACGGCAGGCCGGGGTAATTGACCCACGACACCGCCGGATGCTTTTCGAGATACTGCGCCAGCTTGAGCGCGTTTTCGCAGTGGCGCGGAGCACGCAGATGCAGCGTCTCGACCCCCTGTAAGAGCAGAAAGGCATTGAACGGCGACAGACATGCCCCGGTGTCGCGCAGGATATTCGTGCGAATCTTGATAATATATGCCAATCCGCCCAGCGCCTCAAAATATTTCAGGCCGTGATAGCTGGGGTCCGGCTCGGTCAGCATCGGGAACTTGCCGTTGTCCCACGGAAACTTGCCGGAATCAACAACGATGCCGCCGATGCTTGTGCCGTGTCCGCCGATGATCTTGGTGCAGGAATGAACGACAATGTCAATGCCGTGTTCGATGGGCCGAAACAGCATCGGCGAGGCGACGGTATTGTCGCAGATCAGCGGCACACCGTGGTCGTGAGCGACCTTGGCGATGGCCGGGTAGTCCAGCACATCGTTTTTCGGATTGCCGATGGTTTCGATATACATCGCCCGCGTAGTGGGGCGCACCGCCTTGGCAAAATTCGCAGGGTTGTTGGGATCCACCATCGTCACTTCAACGCCCATCTTCGGCAGCGTATGCGTAAACAGCGTACACGTCCCGCCGTACAGCGAATTGGACGACACCACATGCGACCCTGCCGGGGCAATATTCAAAATCGACGCCGTGATCGCCGCCATCCCCGAGGCAAAGGCACACGCCCCGATGCCCCCTTCCAGTGCCGAAATCCGCTTTTCCAGAACGTCCGTCGTCGGGTTCATCAGCCGCGTGTAGATATTGCCGAACTCTTTGAGCGCAAACAAATTCGCCGCATGTTCGCTGTCTTTGAAGACATAGCTGGTCGTCTGGTAAATCGGCACCGCCCGACTCAGCGTATCCTGATCGACCGTCTGCCCGGCGTGTAACGCCAACGTATCCAGTTTATATTGATCTTCTTTTTCTGCCATAGTAGTCATACTCCTTATAGACAAAAGAGGTTCACAATAGTTGAATCAGACATTACAAATCCGCCGTTTCATTTCTAATACACATCCAACGCCGGGATCGTTTACTGGCTGTTCATATACGTCATCTATAACCAATTCCCCATCTTTCCGCCACTTCCTAAGTGTTCTTTTCCGATAACTTTCCAATTCCAACTCCCACTGTTTTGTGCCATCTGGATAAAAAAAGACTTGAACGCCGGTTCCGTCTTTTACAGTCGAAACAACATTGCCCTCAGGATCATAATACATCGCATCCTTGACATCCTCCACAAGGTGCAATAATTGTCCGTTGTACTGCGTTTCAACCATACAGTACCCATGACTGGCTATCTGCCCATTATGCATATAGAACGAATAATATTGATTATAGCCATCTTGTTTATATGCAATAGTGTGTACCAGACCGCCATAGTGATCATAATATACAATGGCATAATATCGCCTGAACAATACAAAAACTCCTTCAGTAAAGGGAACTTTCAATCCACGATAAAGCAAAATGGGTCCAGCCGGCGACGGCTCCATTGTATTGATATCAATAAAAAAAGAAGATAACTCACTGCCTCCTTTGTACCACAAGGCAAAAAGACTGCCAAAGATTAATATGGCAACAGTTATTAAAATAACAAATATTTTCAACTCTTTACTCACAAAGAGTTTCCCCTTATTGTTATTGCTACGGGACGATTTCAATCATTCGCTCCAGCGACAGCCTGGCCTTGGCGGCAATATCCTCCGGCACGGCAATGCGATACTCCATATCCTCCAGCGACCAGAGGATTTTTTCGAGCGAGATTTTTTTCATATTCGGACACACCGCCCGATTGGACACCGGTACGAACTCCCGATCCGGATACATTTTTTTCAGCGTATGCACAATGCCGATCTCGGTGGCGATGATAAAGGTCTTGGCGTCGCTTTTGGGGACGAACTTGAGCATCTGGCCGGTGCTGAGCAACTCGTCGGAAATCGCCCGCACCGCCGGCGTACACTCCGGATGCGCCAGCACGACGGCACCGGGGTGTTCTTTCCGCATTGCCTCAACCGCCTCCGGTTCAATCCACACATGTGTGGGGCAATACCCCGGCCACAGAATCATTTTGCGGCCGGTGCGTTCCATCACAAACGCACCGAGGTTCTGATCGGGCACAAATAGAATTTCGCGGTCTTTGGGCAGCGAAGCGACCAGTTCCACCGCATTGCCGCTGGTGCAGCAATAATCGCTCATCGCCTTGACCTCGGCGGTGGAGTTGACATACGTCACCACCAGCGCGTCCGGGTGTTTGGCCTTCATCTCGGCAAGCTGTTCGGCGTTGATCATATCGGCCATCGGGCAGCCGGCCGTCTTTTCCGGCAGCAGCACAGCCTTGTCCGGCGACAATATCGCCGCCGTCTCGGCCATAAAATGCACCCCGCAAAACACAATCACATCCGCATCGGTCTTGGACGCCTGAATACTCAACCCCAGCGAATCGCCCGTATAATCGGCGATATCCTGCACCGGTCCGATCTGGTAGTTGTGCGCCAAAATAACGGCGTTGCGGACTGTCTTAATCTGCTGTATGCGTTCAATCAATTCCATCTGAAACCGAACTCGATATTTAAATTCCAATATCTGAAATAGGAATCTGAAATCTGAAATCTGAAATTTCAAATTTGAGATATGAGATTTGCAATCCATCTCACATCCCACATTTCACATTTTACATTTATCATTTCTTGTGCCGATAGACCAAATCCGGCTTGCCGGTCGTGACAATCGTTCCCGGCGGCACGGAATCGCGTATCCACACGTTGCCGCCGATGACCGAGCCGGCTCCGATGGTGATGTCGCCCAAAATCGTCGCCTCTGCATAGATCGTCACGTTGTCTTCAATCGTCGGATGGCGCTTGCGATCACGAATGATCTGGCCGCGCTCGTCCCGCGGAAAGCTCAACGCCCCAAGCGTGACGCCCTGATAGATCTTGACATAATCACCGATGATCGCCGTTTCGCCGATGACCACACCCGTGCCGTGATCGATAAAGAAATTATGACCGATATGGGCGGCCGGATGAATATCGATCCCCGTTCGGGAATGGGCAAACTCGCTCATCATCCGCGGGAGCAACGGCACATCCAGATGGTTCAATTCGTGTGCCACCCGATGAATCGCAATCGCCGACAGATACGGATAGCTGATAATAATTTCCTCGAACGACTTGGCCGCCGGATCGCCGTCGTATGCCGCCTGCACGTCGCCTTTGAGCGTTTCACGGATATCCGGAATGCGGCGGAGCAATTCGGACGCATTCTGCTCGGCCAGTGTTCCACAATCACACGTCAGACAGTCCTGCATCCGACACTGATGCCGCAGCGCCAGTTCAATCTGCTCGGCCAGGTTTCCGTGCAGCGCCGTCAATAAATCGCGTACGGTCGCTGCGACGTTTTCGCGGGTGACCCGGCGTTTGCCCGTGTAGCCGGGAAACAGCACTTCCAACATCAGACGGATATTCTCAATGACCTTATCCCGCACGGGCAGGTTTTTGACGTCGATAAAGTTGATGCCGGAATCACCCTCATACGTGCGGACGATCCGGTCGGTCAGTTGATCAAAATCAGGCTTTTTGGCAGTTTTATCCATTTTTAATGTACATTCGCATAGAGTTCCGTAGAGAGATATCGCTCGCCGGTATCGCACATAATAAACACGATGGTCTTGCCTTTATGTTCCGGCCGTCGGGACAGCTAACAAGCCGCCCACGCCGCCGCCCCGGCCGGTTCAACCGCGACAATTTGGATCGCAGGATTTCTGTCTTTGAGCACCTCGCCACAGCCAGTAATCGTCCCCCCGGTGCCGACTCCTGCGACAAACACATCGACCTGCCCGTCCGTGTCATCCCATATCTCAAGGGCGGTCGTCCTGCGATGGGCCTCCGGGTTGGCCGGGTTCTTGAACTGCTGATGCACAATCGCGTCGGGTATTTCACGGCTAAGCCGTTCGGCTTCCGCAACCGCGCCGCTCATACCCATCGCCGCCGAGATCAGAACAATCTCGGCGCCAAGCATCTGCAACAGTTTGCAGCGTTCGGCGCTCATCGATTCCGGCATCGTCAGCACGAGTTTGTACCCACGCCACGCACACACAAACGCCGGCCCGATGCCGGTATTGCCGCTGGTCGGCTCAATCAAAACCGTCCCTTTGCCGATCAAGCCCTCACGTTCGGCGGCATCGACCATCGACACAGCGATGCGATCTTTCACCGAGCCGCAGGGATTAAACGACTCCACTTTGGCAAGAACAGTCGTATCGGTGTCAGCCAGACGCCTGAGCCGAACTAAAGGTGTATTCCCGACGGTCGACGTGATATCCTCGTACACACGCGCCATCTGCGCACCTTTCGGCTATATGTTGTAATGCGCCGCTTTCTTGGGGCGAATGGACTTTTCAACCAGATCGGCCAGAGTGTACGACTCCAGCACCCGCGTAATCGAGTCCTGAAGCTCCTGCCAGATCTGCCGCGTCGCACAATCGGTGCATTTCGGACAAAACTCCTGATGCTGCAGGCAGTCAGCCGGGGTCATTGGCCCTTCGAGCGTCAAAAAGACGTCCCGCAGCGTTATCTCAGCCGGCGGACGCGCCAGCACATAGCCACCACGCGGCCCCCGAATACTCCGCACGAGACCGGCGGCCTTGAGCATCGCGATAAGCTGCTCAAGATACTTATTCGAGATATCTTCGCGATCGGCGATGGCCTTAATCTGCATCGGTTTCTTGCCATATTCCATCGATAATTCGAGCACCGCCCGCATTCCATACCGCGTTCTTGACGACAGTTTCATACCTGTTTCTCCTAAAAACCTATGGGTTTCAGTAGTTTTTATTTATCCTATAACATTTACAGTCGGTAGTTCAAGTAGTTTATCCATTTTTTAAGAAAATTAATAGTTTTTTGTGATAATATATCATTAAAATTATCACCAACAAACAGGATTTCTTCCCAGGGCAATCGCATGAAAGTATTTTTCATTGATTTTCGTCCTTTTGTGTCGTAAATCCGAGCAGGGTTAGCATATAGTTTCTGTCGTATCCGGCTTTGGCGCGTTTGCTTTTGATCCCCAGCTTGCAGGTTTTATCGTTTTTGAGCAGGATTAAGCTGATGCGGCGGATACGGGACAGGTTTTCAGCGGCATTTTCAGTGCGTACGCGGCACTGGTCTTCATTAAAACAGACATCCAACGTCCAATGCAGTTCATTTTCGACGCGCCAGTGGTTTCTGACTAACGTGGCAATTTTCTGCGCCTGTCGGCCCGAATGCGAACTGATAAAATAGCGTCGCTCGGTACTGCGTTTTTCGTTGATGATGCGGGTACATTCGACGGCCGCCAGACAGGACAGGCCGGCCCATTGCTGTTTTTGAGAGAGCCACGCCACGTCGCCACAGGTCCAGCATTTTCGGATTTCGATACGGCCATGCGATTTTTCAGTGGCTTCATAATAATCGTAGGAGGAAGACGGACCCGCTGCAATCCGATCATCCATAAATGTCCGTACCTCCTCTTGCAGCGTCCCTTGGTTGCCTTTCAGCGAAAAGACATAATGGCCTTGCTTGTCAACGATCTTTTGAGCAATCTCTTTCTGGCATCCCATCGCATCAATCGTGACCGTCGCTTCTTTCAATTCCAGCATTTCCAGCAATTTAGGGATTGCGGTGATTTCATTGGTTTTGCTGTCCACCTTGAGCTGACCGAACACCGCATGATTCTCATAGACATAGGCATTGAGCATGTGAATGGCCGCTTTGCCGGAGGCGGTGTCAAAGCTTTTGCGCAGCGTCTTGCCGTCAATGGCGATGTGCTTTTGTTGGGTACTCGAACCGACCAAGCAATGGATCCATTGCTGAATCCGCAATTCAAACACATCCGGATTGAGGACGCTAAAGACCTTGCCGAAGGTGTCGTGAGACGGAATGCCGCCCGGCAAATCCAGAAAGGTCTTAAACCAGTCTTGGTTGGCTTTGGCAAAATCCTGAATCTGGGTCCAGTGTTCCAGACCGCCGATCACGGCACAGACCGTGATGACCAGAATATCATGAAGCTGATGGACCACTTTGCCGGGGCCCCGTTGGTCGGGCATATCCCGGAATAGGCGCAGCAAGAGCGTATGAGCCGAATCTTCCATGAAGGACTCCTTGTCATAGGGCGTATATTCAATTGTTTTGCAAGGCCTTGCCCTAAAAACAGCAGTATAAGACATAGCGCATAAAAGCGCAAATTACCTATTTTAACATTTTGAGATTTTTCGCAACTTATTTATTTCATGCGATTGCCCTG
>Ga0209612_1000373_pt1 | contig 48576 bp, 48 predicted proteins | sample BioC12SIPDNA_FD_185746 | JGI IMG/M metagenome (GOLD analysis project Ga0209612, IMG submission 185746) | Anaerobic biogas reactor microbial communites from Washington, USA - Biogas_R1_B C12 SIP DNA (SPAdes) (version 2) | ecosystem: Engineered > Bioreactor > Anaerobic > Unclassified | place...
TAAACTGGGTGGAAAATCAGCCAGAACTACCACTCCGGAGGGATTCAAGATGCGATTCCGCCCCGCTCCCCTACTGGCAAGACTCGTGATCCTGACTTGGGCAGGCACGCTGTTGACGTCGGAGGCCGTCCGTGGCGAACCGGCGCCGAGAAACGTGGTGTTTGTGCTCAGCGACGATCACCGCTACGACTTCATGGGCTTCATGCCGGAATCGCCGGAATTCCTCGAAACCCCCGCGATGGACCGCATGGCCAGGGAGGGCGCCCATCTCGCGAATGCGTTTGTCAGCACCTCGCTCTGTTCGCCGAGTCGGGCATCCATCCTGACGGGGCAGTACATGCACCATCATCGCGTGGTCGACAACCAGCGCCCTGTCCCGGCAGGTACGACGTTCTTTCCCCAGTACCTGCAGCAAGCCGGATATGCCACGGCCTTTTTTGGGAAGTGGCACATGGGCCATGAGAACGATGATCCTCGTCCCGGCTTCGGGCACTGGGTGAGCTTTCCGGGCCAAGGAACCTACTTCGATCCGATGCTGAACATCAACGGAAAGAGAGAGCAGTTCAAAGGCTATACGACCGACATTCTCACGGATCAGGCCTTGCGCTGGCTCCGCGAACTCCGAGAACCGGCCAAACCGTTCTTCCTCTATCTTGGTTTCAAAGCCGTTCACTATCCGTTCCAACCGGCGCCGCGCCACGATCAGCGCTATGCCGACAAGCCGATTGTCTATCCGGAGACAATGGCCAACACAGAGCAGAATTATCAGACGCAACCCCGCTGGGTTCGAGAACGCCGCTACAGTATCCATGGAATCGATCACATGGAAACCGGGGCCTTTGATCAGGATCCCGTTCCGGATTTCGACGAACTCTATCGCAACTATGCAGAGACCGTGCATGGTTTGGACGAGAACCTCGGTCGCCTGCTGGCCTATCTGGACGAGAGCGGGCTGAGCCGAAACACGCTGGTGATCTATATGGGAGACAACGGTTTCGAGCTTGGCGAGCACGGTTTCTACGACAAGCGAGACGCCTTTGAGGAATCGATCCGTGTTCCCATGCTGGCCTACGCCCCCGGAATGATCCGGCCAGGCACCAAGGTGACCGAGATGGTCCAGAACATCGACGTGGCGGCCACCGTGATGGAGGCATGCGGGGTCCCGACGCCCAACGCCGCAAAGATGGACGGCCGGTCTTTTCTGCCGCTGTTGCAGGGCAGAACGGTCCCCTGGCGCGACCATCTCCTTTACGAGTATCACTGGGAGTGGAATTTTCCGGCAACACCTACCACGCTGGCAATCCGGACGGACCGTTACAAGTATGTCTTCTACCACGGGGTCTGGGACGACAACGGATTCTACGACCTGGAAACTGACCCGCTCGAACGTCATAACCTGATTCGTGTCCCCGCCTACCGCGATCAGATTGAGGCCATGCAGAAACAGTTATTCGACGAGTTGGAGGCGTCGGGGGGGTTGATCCTACCGATCCGCCCACCTGCGGGCGAACGGCTTGACCAGAGGAAGCTGCGCCGATAGACGCGCCGACGCCGATTTTGTCCGGGTTTGTTTTTGGAATCCGCGCGTTTATCGAGTATGATTTACCGTTGGCACTTCCCCATTGATTTTTGCCTCTGGGGGTAATCTCTATGGCATCCGCACTCACACCTAGGGAAAAGGAAGTCGTTCGTTTGGCCAGCCTCGGTTGCACGGTGCACGAATCTGCCAAGATTCTGGATTTGGCGCCGAGCACCGTCGACAATCACAAAGCCCGCGCCATGGCCAAGCTCGGCACGGACAAGGCGGCCCTGTTGACTCGCTTGGCAATCAAGCTCAAAGTCAGCAGCCTGGCCGACAAGCTGACCGCCGCGGAGAAACGTCGTAGCGGCCGCAAAGACGACGGCTGGAACTGACGCCGCTCGGAGCTGCCCTTCGTTTTTCCGCCTCCAGCCCGGCCCGCGAAACGCCCGGCTCGATAGCGAGGACTCTTGCCGTCAGGCCCGAAGGAATGCCGCGTCCCGAACTGAAGCTCCCCAGCCGGCACAACGCGTACTCCTGCACCGTTGCAGGGTCGCATTGTGTGCGGACCACTGGAACACCGAAGAGCCCGGCCTGACCTGGACGGGCTTGTCAACCGGCCCCTTTCACGATAACCTGAGGCTTAGCGGCGACCGTACCACCTTCCCTCGCACTTGCCGTGTCCCGGGAATGCGGTCGTCTGGCCTCGCGCCGCCGAGGCCCGGAGAGGTGGCAGAGTGGTCTAATGCGCGGGTTTGCTAAACCCGTGAGCCTGTAACTGGGCTCCGCAGGTTCGAATCCTGTCCTCTCCGTTCATGGTTTCTGCTGGTCTTGACGAGACCAGCAGGAGCCCGCATAAGCCCTTGCAACGCAAGGGCTTCTTCTGTTGAGGCCTACTGCGAGCTGCCATACTGGATCGCTGCACCTTGCCTTGTGCTAGGGTTGTCGCGCGATTTCGGTTGAGGTTGCGTAGCGATTCGGGACAGTTCATTCGACTGCCTTGGACCGTGGTTGTCGGACATGAGAGTCGGGAATATCCACGAACGCACGCTGGATGCTCCTCCCAAGAAGGTCGCGCCGTTGATTGACGGCCTGGCTTCCGCAAACGATCACCTTTGGCCCGTCGACCGATGGCCGGCGATGCAGTTGGATCTCCCGTTAGCCGTTGGCGCTACGGGCGGACATGGGCCGATTCGGTATTCCGTCGAATCGTACACGCCGGGGCACAGCATTCAATTTCGCTTTACGGAGCCGAAGGGGTTCGTCGGCGTCCACCGCTTTGAGATTGAGCCGACGGCTGACGGAAAGGCGACTCTTCGGCACGTCATTGAGATGCAGGCAGCCGGATTGGCCTGGCTTGCCTGGGCGATCGCCATACGCCCGCTGCACGACGCGCTGCTGGAGGATGCGTTGGACCGTGCCGAGTTCTTCGTCGGCAAGCAGTTGCCCAAGCGAGAGTGGTCAGCCTGGGTGAAGCTCGTCCGAGGGATTATGCGACGGCGAAGAAACCGGAACGCATAGCGATCGCTCAGGTTCTTCCTCGCAAGCGTACGAGCCCCACCGGATATGTGCCGGCCGTCCGGAATGACGAGAACATGGTCGTCGAGGGGACGAAGAGAGCAAGGTCAAGTGGGCGATACTGGACTTGAACCAGTGACCTCCGCAATGTGAGCCAAATTATGGACAGCTCACCCTAAGCCGCGTGAAACACCCGAAACCGTTGGCTTTCCCTCGTATTTTACAGGCCCAAACGGCAATTGCAAGCCTTCTCACGTTTTCTTGCCGCTTGGTGTGTTTTGCGGGTATCCAGACTGCCAAAAGGGTACAAAAGGGTACAAAAGGGTATGGCGCATAAAACCCCGCCGGATAGTGGCGCCCGCTCAGAATCAACGAGAATGCCCCTAGAATGCGTCGGGACGGCTGGACGGGTGCGAAGTCGTGTCGATCGTCGATCGCTTGCTACGCGAAGCGTCCGGGGGCCGTTCTCGGCAGCGCCGCACTTTGCGCCGCTCACAGCGCCGTGTCACGCGAGAACACGCCCAGCGCCAACTCCGAGACGATCGGGATGGCGCACGGCGCCGGATCGTGACCTACCATCGGCCGCGGGTATGACTTCAAGATCGCGGCGCACATATCGCGTATCTGCCTCTCGTCGGGATCTCGCCCATGTGGGATGCCGCTGTCGTCGACCAGAACCGGGCCGGTGTGGACCTCGTGAAATGCCGCATCGGCCAGGTAGGCCGCCTGCTCGTCCATCCGTGCACCTCGCGAAAGAGAATCGGCCGACGGTGGGACGGTGCCGAAAGCACAATGTACTCGGTACCCCGCCGGCCGATCTCGGAAAGCAATCAAAAGCCAATTAGATATCCCCTGGGTCCCCTCGGTCCCTTCGAACGGTTTCGTGCCTCGGCCGGGAACGCCCGGGACCAAGGCGAGATCCCTTTCGAATACCCCTGTGAAGGCCGGCCCGCTAGAAGAGCCTCCACGGATGAGATCCTGGAATGATCAGCCAGCCAACGTCAGCACCCGAACCCGGTCCGGCGGGATCACCAACATCAGCGCTCACCCGTTGTACCACGCCACGTCAGCCTGCTGCCAAAGTGGTCATCTCCGGCGGCGACGCCCGAAACTCAGTGCTTTTCACCATGATCCGCGATGCGCTGGCTCCCAAACCCATGGAAACGGGCGAAGTGCTGGGGATCGACACGGACGGCAAAGAGGCCTTGGCCTTTGCCTCGCTGGCTTGGGCGTTCGCCTGCGACATACCTGCCAATGTCCCGAGGCCACTGGCACGGCCCTCGGCTCCTATACGCCCGGTGCAACTCGACCGCCCGTGTGCCACTGCTCCGCAGGAGCAGTGAGGAACACAGCCCGGGCTACTGCTTGTCTGCCGACAGCGAACCAGGCACGTTGAAAACGTGCCGCACGTGAAGCCAATCATCTATTGGCCCGTTGCACGCGATCCCGCGATGTGATTGCCGGTCCGAGACGGTCATCTCACCAGCCTGGTCTCGCCGGCCGTGAGAACGACCACGCGTTCTATCAGTCGGGCGCCGTCCTGCACAACGATCCGATATTGGTATCCAAGGCCCTTCTGGAGCCCCACGCTGCTGTACGTCCTCTGTGTGCCTTGGCTGGTCGTCTTGCGACCGTTGATCCAAACCGCGGCCGTCTCGGAGACAATGAGAACGATCGTAGCCGTGCCCGTGTCTTGAACGGACCGGTTACTGCGAGAGTTCACTGGCGGCAGGGTTGGCTTGGCTTCCAGGGGTACCGGAGCGGCAGCAGGTGCCTCGGTGCTTGCCTCCGCGCTCGCGGCCGCTTCGATTGGTTGTGGGAAGACGACCGGGGAGGCCGGTGGGGCTGCATTGGCTGGGGGATAGGTTCGGGCATACGCGGGAACATAGGTTCGGGTGAGGGGCGGGGCATAGGCGGGAGCATAGAGTCCGTCGTATATGGGAGCATAGGCCGGCGTATAGATAGTCGGCTCCTGCGGCAACACGAGGGCGTCATAAGGGGTACGTCCGGCACGCAGTCCAGCCAAGGAGCCGCACTCACCACACGACGGCCCTACCAGCAAGACGGCTACCCCCATCAACCAAGCAGAGCGGCACACGAAACCCCTCCTCATTCTTGTGGCAAGAAAAGTGGCCTACCTGATTATACGCCGTGAATCCATGCTGGGCATCCGAACCGACCTGTCCGGGGGCCTGGTCGGTTCCGGAGGTTGTTGAACCAGTCAAAGAAACGTTTCATGAAAAGCTCACTCCGGCGCGGCACCGTCGCGAACCCTGCCAAACGCAGGACCGCCCGCGCCGACATAACCATAGCTGACGCCGTTATCATCCGGCGTAACCCAGAAGGCGTACAAGGAACCCTCAGCGACATGGAAGCGGAATTTGACCGGCTTGCCGGCCAGCTCGGCCAGGCCGGGCAGTTCGACACGCAGCTTCGTCTTGTCGCCGGACACAGGTTCCGAGGCGGTAAGAACATCCCCGTCCCTGTCGAGCACTTCCACGCGCAGCTCGCCGTTCAGATTCACGAAGAGATGCTCCCCGTTGAACTTCACCGGGCGCGTCGTCAGCTCTCCGGGGCCGTCCATGCTGGCAAAACCATCGCGACGCAGCATCGCCAGGCCGATACTGCCGCCGGAATACATGCCGCGTTGGCCGCTGGGGGCCAGGCCGCTGAAACCCGTGTAGGGAAAGACCAGTTGGTCCTCGAACACGACGAAGATACCGGCGGTGCTGTGCAGATACGCGCGATCCCACGAGCCTTCCGTGCGCGAGCCGACAATGAATCCACGCCGATCCGGCCGGTGCCAGTGAAAGCCGTCGCGGCTGAAGCCCAGTTCGAGATCGATCAGCTTGGGAAACTTGCCCTTGTCGCAGATCGCGTTGTTCGGGCCGCGGTGAATGGAGTGCATGCCCACCATGAGGCTCTCGTACGCGACCGCGTTGAGGCTGTAGAGCTGCGGCGCGTCGCCCGCGCCGGGATAGCGGTCCGGCGGCTCGGGGGCGTCGAGCTTGTCGGTGCTGGTCCAATAGACGGCTTGTTTCCAATTGGCGCCTTGCAGGAATTCGTCGCTTTCAAGGTAATACCGGCTACGACCGCGCGAGGTGCCTTTCTTGATGCTGAAGCACCACTTCCGGCGGAAAGGATTGAAAAAGAACGAGCAGTAGTCATCCGCGGCGATGCTCGTGGGCACGGTGTCGGACCAGATCCTGCCGTCGGAGACGTGCAGCGAGTGGCTGAAGCCCGGCGGACGATCCCCCGGCTCGACGTGCATCCAGCAGGTGAGGTACTTGATCCGCTCGGCGGGATTCTCTGTGTTCAGATCGAGCCACACGCAGTTGTCGGAGCCACCGGCGACGAGCTTCGGTCCGGTCCAGCGCAGGCCCTCGGCGAGAATCTGCCCGTGACGCGTCCACGTTTTCATGCCGGCGCTCGTGGCGAGCCAGAGCGGGCCGCGCCAGCCGGCGACGTAGAACATCTTGAAATGCTTTTCCGCCGGATCGTAAAACACACCGCCGTGGCCGGTGTAAACCGTGGCCTGCTGCCCCGCCTCACCCTGCGTGGACGGGCCGAGTTCGCGCTCCGTTTCGGCTTTGAAGACGGGATTGCCCTCGAATTTCGTTGCCTGGTGAAAGGTGCGCTTCAGCGAGGTCTTTTCGATGAGGAAATCGTCCACGAAGAGCTGCCGCCCCACGTCGATGGGGATCGTCCTCGGAAACCGCATCAGATAGGGCACCGGCATCGGCTCGGCCGAGTCGGGATCGCGAAACGGCGGCGGCCAGGGGAGCGGAAGCTCGATGCCGTTATAGAGCACTTCGGGCTTTGGGCCGATGGCCTTGTTGGCGAGCATCCGCAGCTTCGCATCGGCAGAAACGATCTTTCCCGCCAGCACGTCCGCCTCGCGGAACCTGGCCAGCAGGATTTCCGCGTCGCTGTGCCGGTTCCAGTCGTAGAGGATGTGGATGAGTCCGTCGGGCGCCTCGAAGCCGTCGGGGTACGACACCGCGGTGCGATCATCGAGCAGCAGGCCACCCTTCCACGTCTGGCCTTCGTCCTCCGAAAGCCACGCGCTCATGTGCGAGCGTTTCGACAATCGCTCCGTGGGCGAGCCGTTCTTCACCAGCAGGATGCGGCCGGATTTCAAGCGGCGCAGGAAGAAACGCGCGTTCACATTCTGCACCGTGGCGGCTTGCCGCGGCTTGCTCCACGTCGCGCCGCCGTCGCTGGAAAAGCTCTCGTGCGGCTGGCCCTTCGTGCGGGCGAGCATCCACAACCGGCCATCTCGCAATTCGACCATCATGTGCTCGTCGAACTCCCAGTCGGGGAATTGCAGGCTGCCCCGCTCCTTCCACGAGCGGCCCTCGTCGATGGAGGCGAACACGCGGGCGGTCTTCTTGTGCCAGTCGGACACCGGCAGCAGCCAGTCGCCCCTGTTGAGCACCGTCGGCTTGTTCAGCGTGCAGCCTTCGGCGAAGAACACCGGCTCCGTCCAAAAAGGCTCCGCTGCGTCCGGATTATCGCAGCGGATGAACCAGTTCGTGATCCGGCCCTGCGGATCGCCGAGCTGCTGGTCGAAGAACAGCCACAGGCGGCCGAGGGGATCGGTCCACAGATTGCCCACCAGGGCCCCGCTGAGCCGTTGATCCGTGGCAATCCTCGGGCCGACCGCGAGCCGCGGCTTCGACCACGACTGGCCGCCATCGTCGCTCGTGGCCAGCAGGAAATAACCGTCCACCTTGTCGCCCGTGCCGGTCCAGCAGCCCCAGAGGCGGCCCTTCGGGGTGCGGTCCATGCCGATGATCATCGCGCCGGGCCGGGCCTCGTCTTGAAACTCCGCACCCGGATCGGCGAGCACGACCGGCACTTCTGGATCGAACTTCTTCAACTCCGCGCCATGCGGGATGAGCAGCACCATTTTGCCAAACCGGAACCGCTCGCCCGCTTTCACGTCCTTGCGGTAAAGGCTGACGCGGTTGATCTCGCCGGGGAAAAGCTGCACTTCGGGCACGTCGACCTTGGTGAAGCCCGCCTCTTGCAGCGCAGTTTCCTGGCTGGCGGCCTTGGGGCGGATCGTCGGGGTCAGCGCAAACAGCGTGCCGGGCCTGGTGACCTGAGCGTGCAGCCTCTCGATGCTCGTGCACAGGAAGGGGAGTCCCCGCACCGCCTCGGGCATTTCGTCGATGACGTAGTTGCGGTCGGTGAAGAGCTTTGCACCGCGCTTCATCACGGCCGGTTCCTCAGGCGGCGGTGCGGGCCACTCGATGCGGGTCTGGCCGCTTTGCCGCTCGAACTGGCCCACGGTCTCCAGTCTGCCGAACATGATGCGTTCCTTGCGGCTCGCGTCCGTGTCCCCCTGCGTGACGCTGAGCCAGATGGCGCCTTCGTGCTCGTGGAAGGTGGGGTACTGAAAGGACTTCGGCGTCTCGAAGCGGTATTTGCGCCCCCAGATGAGGCCATCGCAGGAAACGTCCACGTTGAACACGCTGCGATGCACGCCGTGAAATTTTGTCACCTCCTGCCAGCCGAGGTAATAGACGCCGCCGAAGCGGTCGAAGGTGGGCTTCGAGTTTGCGCCGTTCGGCACGTTCGGCATCTCGCGGCCGGGGGTCCAGGATTTGCCGTCCCGGCTGGTGGTGAAATGGTAGTTGCCCTTGTCGTTGCGGCAGATGGCCATCCAGGTGCCGTCGGGCAGGCGGTTCACCGCCGACTCGCTGAACTGCTCGGTCTGCGGCTCGTTGTAGTGGCCGATCACCTCAAACGTCTCCAGGTCCTCATGCACCAGTGCCAGGGCATTCTGCTTGCCGCGGAAGTTGTTCAAAGCGACGTACAACCGGCCGTCGAACCGCTTGAAGGAGTCGAAGATGAAGAAGGAATGGTCGCTGGCCTTCTTCGTGAAGCCCTGCGTCGCCGCGTCCGCATGAAAATGCTGCGGTTGGAAATCAAACGTGCCTGCGGCGATCCTGAGCCGCGCCTTGTAGATTGTCGGCGCGAACTGGCCGCCTCGAAGATCAAAGTCGCGATACCACATCTGCGACTGCCGCTTGCCGGGATCTTCGCTGGTGAAGTAGCAGCGCAGCGTGTTGGCGTCCTTCTGGATGATGCGCGGCACGAAACAGGCGCCAACCGGCAGCGTTTCGTTTTCAAAGCGCTGCTCGCCCTTCGCGAAATCGATGATCTCTTCCGTCTTCAGCTCGTTCAGATTCACGATGGACATCGTGGCGTAGACGAACGGCCACGCGGCGCTCTCGCCGCCCTTGAGGTCGTTCACCTCGGCGACGATGTAGGCACGGTCGTCCACGCAGACGAACTCCGCATCGTGCGCCCCTTTTGCTCGCGTTGCGGAAGTGTTCACGAGGCGGCGCATCACAATGTCGCCCGCCAGCGCCGGGTCCCAAACGGGCGGCAGGAGACCGGACCCGTCGAATCCCTTTGCAGTGGGGTCCTGCCCGGTGCATTTGGCAAGGTCGATGGCGACCGGTTCGGCAGCGGACAGCGCGGAAAGTGATGCGGCAAAGAATGCGGCGATGCAGACGACAATGGATTTCACGGTTCAGGGCCTTCTGTCAGGCAGTGTGATCGAGGTGATTGCCATGCCCGGAGTTTAGCCGCCATGCGAAACCAGTTCCACAGCCGTCCGGAGAAAGTCAAACTCGACCATGCCGCCGGCCGTCTCGGAGTACCGGCCCGGATGCGGCACGCCAGCTCATGAACTTGCTTACCGCCGATTCCCTTCCTTCAACAGCGCCGCCAGCCGCATCTCCGTCCCTTCATGGACAATCGACGATAGCCGGCTGAAATCGTTGCCGATGATGCTGGTCTGGTCGTTGCCCGCCCCGTCCAGCGAAAAGAACGCCGTCTAGGCGGCACGCGGGCGGCAGCCGTGGGTGAAGAAGCCGACACGCCTCCCAACGCCCCACCACGCCATCTGACGCGATCTCTTTGTCGTGCACGAGTCTGAAGCCGACCAGGCGTCCGAAGCAATTCTCCGGGCATCTACGGTGATTCTAAGAGGGCCGGTGAGGTTGGAGCGGCTGGAGGTGGAGGTTTTGACTCCAAGGTCATTGTCAGGAATGTGATCCGCACCGGATGGTTTGCCGATGTTGCCGCTTCAAAAAAAGTGCCATTAAAAACTCGAATTCTGATTCCGACCGCCGCCGCCTGTGTCTGAATCGCCGCCAGCAGGCTGGCGTGGTCCATGGCCGCAGGGTCGCAGCCGCCAGGCAACTCTACACGCACGACAGGGTTCGCCACTTTTGCTCGGCTGAATGGCATCCGGCTATTGACCTTGCGCTAACCACGCCCGCGCCGGTAAAATGATGGGAGTCAGCTGGCCAGCAATCACGCGTTCTGGCTGACAAGCTATTTTTGGTGGGAGAAGCACCATGCAGGTGAGTCAACGAACGGCAAACATCATTTACTGGGCATTTCTCCTCTTCTGCCTGATTCTGATGCTGATCGGCAAGATTCAGGGGCCCTGAATCGCGTCCCGCCTTGAGACGCACGATCAGGCCTGGGCTGCGTGGAAGAGTTGTGCCGGCCCTCTTGCGGCATCAATTGTCAACTTGCTACCGACCGCCTGGCAGGGTAGCGGCCGAGGTGGCTTCATCGAGAATGCCAGCACGCCCGAACATGCCGAGCGCCGTACACCGCTTCGCCGTCGAGTGCGACCGAGTTTGGATACGCCCATACGTTCACGTCGTGCCGGAAGGGCGACCAGTCGCCACCCAGCATCGCGTATAGCCGTGGCGAGAGACTCCGACAACCGCACAATTCCGTCATTTCCTGATGCTCGACCCAAGGCCATGGCACTCTTTGTTGATCATGTTGCCGCACGCCGCGATGGAGATTCTACTGGCGGCCGATCACGCAAACAACCGGTTCCGGGCCGACCCCCACGGCCTGCAGACTCCTGCCAGGCGGTCGAAATCGAAACTGGCAGCCCTGGTGCCAAAAACTCCCCCCCGAAACAAGTCGCCAACCATGCGTTTCGTCAGGCAGAGTCGCCGCGTTGGTGATCGGCCCCGGCCAGCTTGACGGGCTCCCACGTCTGACGGAGAATCGGCCTGGCGCCGGCGGACGTGTCGAGATCGCTGCTCCACCTGGGGCTTCGGATGGTGGACGTGAAGCAGCAGGCTGCGAGGCTTGATTCCGGATCACCGGCCCAGGATGCTGGGCTTGGAGGGTCGTTTCTAATGGCACTCTCCAACTCATACGGCCAGCTGCGGTTCAGTAAACCTATCGGCAGCAACCGTCGGCCCTGAGCAGACACCTCGCTGAAGGGCCCAAGATGCGTTCGGTTGGCTTGGGCCCCCCCGCGAGGCCCCTGGCTGTGACGGAAGCGACTACGAGGCCGTCTGGTGAGCCTGAGAGGCCTTGGAGACGACCACCGTATCAGCGGGCGTCGCCGGCATGTGCCTGACGGCTCGCCAAGCACACGACGACGAATGCCGATACATCACCAGCCTCACGGCGAAAACCATCGTACGCTGCGCACTCTGGGCCCTACTCAATTTGACCCTTTTCGCCACGAGCGATCCGTTGGTGACAGTGTCGGCAGCTCGACCGGTGTTGCCCCTTTGAGCGATCGGAGCAAGTTGGCCTGATCGGCCTCCTCGTCGTAATCCATGGGCGTCGTCCACCGGTGGCCTGTTAATGTCTTACCGTCCATGGTGATTGAGATCTTGCCTCGATTGTTCATGCTCTCGGCCCCCTGATAATTACTCGCGGTGTTTTGTTGCCAATCCGATTTTTCCGGTTCACGCCTCGCCTGAGTGTGTGTGTGGGAGGGTGTTTGCGTGTGAGGTTCCGAGAGCCGGCCCGAGGTTCGCGGACCGCGTCGCTGCAATCACCTACCCAACCACGCGCATAGGAGCAGCAGACCGATCACCAGATAACGCACCAGGTTCTCAATAAGCTTAGACGCGTTCATGGCTATCAACCCCCAACGCTGCAGTACAAGTAGGAACGCCGATCTGCCCGGACGTCCCGGGATCATTCGGCGTGCTGAGCGACGGGGCTGCGGTACCCGCAGCCGATTCTTTGTACACCTGCAACTGTCCATGCTCGTCGTAGGTTGCCACTGCATCCTTGTGCCATCGATCCATGGCCGCGTACTCCACCTTGATCAGGACATCTGGCACGACTTCTTGCATCCCCTCGATCATCAAGCGGCGGATATTCTCTGCGTGGTTTGTAAGATTGGAGTCGACGGGCACCTCGATAAGCACCTCGTCGTGGATGAAGTTGACGATCCGGTAGCCGGCGCGCCAGAGTTTCCAGACGGCCAGCTTGGCGCCGTCGGCGGCGAGGCCCTGGAAGATCGTGTTATGGCGTGCCGTGTACGTGGCATTGGCTCGTAATCGGCCAGTAAGAGTGAACACTCCAGACCGATCCAGCTCTTGCACAACGGCCCTGCGCAACTCTGACGAGGCGCTTCGCTGATGCACTGCAGCACGATAGGCTGCCGGCACACGTGCAATCTGCCGTGCAACCGCCGACCAAAAATAGTCAAGTTCTTTCGGAGCGTAGGTGCGACCTTCCCCGGTCACAGGCGATCGCTCGCCCAGGACCTTGAGGCACATGAAGCCCAGGGTACTATCGGGTAAGTCCTCGCAACCATCACTCCGGCGGTGAAACAACATCCCTTGCCGGCCGGTGTGTTCGGCATATTGTGTCGGCGTCAATGCGAACGCTTCGGCTGCTTGCTCCCCGGGATTCGTGGCATCATCCAGAAACGCACGCATCTCCGGGAATGTACCCAGCCAGGTCTGTGAGAACTCTTCGACTTCGACGTCACTCAGAGCGAGCCCATAGTTGGCTTGGGAATACGCCTGTATGCTCTGGTCTCCCATCCCACCGGGCTTTCCAAAGTTGATTGCCTTGGCCTTCTGACGTTCGTTACGGGTGACTGTCTCTTCCGACTTACGCATGACCCGTGCCGCCACCATTCGATGCAGATCTTTTCCCTCGTTGATCGCCTTGGCCATCGCGGATGGTGCGTTGAACTGCCTCTGCACTGCCTGAGCCAGGGTTGCGAGTTCGACGGTGCTGTAATCGGCAGCAATGAAGACGTTCCCGGGCGATGGAATGAAGCAGGATCGGACTCGGTCGTCGCGAGGAAGGTTCTGTGCGTTCAGTTCGCCGCGCGATGAGGTGCGGCCGGTTACTTTGATTGGATCGAACGACGGATGGATCACACCGCGGCACATTTTTTCGAGGTAGGTCGATCGCAGTTTTGTCACGGCTCGATACTGCTGGAGAGCGATCACGAACTCGTGGGAGTCGATAGCTGCCAGATCTTCTACCGATACGCCAATCTTGCCGGTTGCGGTTCGCCGACCGTGGCGTCATTGACCGGACGGACCGGGGGACGTTCCGGCGCCGCTGTGCGGCCTTTGGAGAGCCCTCGGACCGTGGAGAGCGCGTGCGAAGTGCCGCGCGGTACCAGTTCCTCCGACTCGCCCCAACGGAAGATACGCTTAATGCCGCCGATCCGGGCGTTGACGCCCACGCGACTGTACCCTTCGCCCACGAGGGAGGACTGAATCATCTTCAGCCGCTTCGGGCCGAATTCGTCGACGGGGAGCTTACCGAAGTGATCGACCAGGATCTTGACGTGCTGCTTCACGTGGCCCAACTGCGTGGTGGGCTGGCCGTCCTTCCGGTACCAGCCATCGGCAAACCGGAGAAACGCGGCGCACAACTGGACGATGGTAATCCATCCGACCTTCGGGGCCTCGGGCTCGGGGTCCGATGCCGCGGGTTCCAGGTTGACCAGATCGGACAGAAACCGCGCATAGTTGGCGCTGGCCTCTTTCAATCCGTACTCGCCCAGGTAGATACGCTGGTACTGCCAGGTGACGTAGGCTTGTCCGCTGGCCTTGTGGCGTGAGAGCTTCGGCGGTCGTTTGAGCTTGGGCATGGGAAGTGCTCCTTTCAGCCAAAAGGGTATGACTGTACCCTTTTTCTTCAGCTTCGGGCTGCACTTCCGACCGTCGGAAGGTAATCTAAATCCAGATTTCAGCGTGACTTAGGACAAGTGGGCGATACGGGACTTGAACCTGTGACCTCCGCAATGTGAGTGCGGCGCTCTAACCAACTGAGCTAATCGCCCGCGACAATTCGTGTTTCCCGCAATTTGCGGCAAGCGGCCTAAGCTGTCGGTTCGCCGGCAGGCGGTTCGAACTTAGGTGCCGTCGCCTCCTCGTAGTCATCGGCCGTGGCCGTGCTGCGACTTGAAGATGTGGTCGTCGCGGTCGAGGTGACCGAGTGGATCTCGTCTTCGATCCCCTGCACGCCCTTCTTGAACTCCATGATCCCCTTGCCAAGGGAACGCCCGACTTCAGGCAACCGCTTTCCGAACAACAGAACACCGATCCCGAGGATGATGATCATCTCCATCGGACCGGGCATACCGATGAACGCAAACGGGGTCAACACGTGATTCACCTCAAAAAGAGCTATGCCGTGAGCGGCCAATTCTACCACGCGAGCCTAATACTGGAAAGGGCTGCGGAGAAACCCAACCAAAACGCAGCCACCGCTAATCCTTGTCTTCCTTGGAGTTGGACGCCTTGTCCACCTCGTCTTCGATCCCCTGAACACCCTTCTTGAATTCGACGATCCCTCGCCCCAGTGAACGCATCGTACTGGGCAATCGGTTGCCGAAGAGCAACAGGACGATAATCCCGATGATGAGCATTTCCATCGGGCCGGGCATTCCGAAAAACACAGCCAACGGGGACAACATGATCCGGATCCTTCGTAGCTAAGGGGGCTCGACCTGGAACTTGCTGCCGGCATGCATCGTACGGCAGCCAATCTTCAGTCCGCGGGGTCAAAATCCCCCGGAAAGTCGCAGGAGGGGAGAGCTTGGGCGGGTAACCTCTTATCCCTTCAATTCTACTGAGGACCCAAGGCATGTCAAACAAGCCATACCTCTGCAGGGGTGCTTTCGGCGAATTCACCCGAGAGCTGCAAGTAACCACCAGCAAAGCGTTTGCGTCTCACGCTCTGTTGTGAGAGAAGGGTCAGACGGTTTTGTGCCGCGTGGCGGTTGGCCATTTTCTTCGATCGTGACGATCCCGAGAAGCGTGGCTCGGCTCGCCAGCGTCGAGTACCCCGGTGGTTGTTGTGGTCGGCTCAGAAGAGCCAACTCACGTCTTGCGCGGCAACTCCGATAACGCAACTTCAGAAGTCGCGTTCTGGGTCGGGGTGGACTCTGTGTCTTCGCTTGCGCTTCGGATAGGTGCAGACTGTGAAATGAGTCCGTCCCTGATGCCGGCTAGCGTAAGATGCGGCCGGTTGCGGCCGCCTCGACATAGAGGGGCATAAAGCGATAGTAGACTTCCAGGCAAAGCGTCGCCAGGGCCGTCGTGTAGACACGACCTCCATAGCCCCCCCAGACCGTATTCGGGTCCCAACTGCCCGCCAGAGTGCCGGAGTTCCGTTGTCTCGCCAACAGTTCTCGTTGCAAGGCGGCATTCCATCGGTCCCAGGCGTCGTTCTGCATCTGGTAGAGGCCAAGTGTCGCGTAGTACCAGTAGTAGAAGTTGGCGTCTCCTTCGCCGGGCAGTTCACCGAGGAGGTATTGGGAGGCTTCATCGCCCGCAAGTTGGGAAGGAGGGATTCCCAGGAAGTGGCGGCAGGCCAGGGCTTCGGCCGTCATCGGTCGGCTGGGTCCCTCGACGGGCCGATAGGCGGCGAGGCCCCCGAAGCGGCCCGAGGAGACGCTCTCCAAGTAGCGGATCGCGCCTTGCCGCGTGTGGGCGGGCATGGGAATTCCCGCCAGGTCGGCGCTCTTCAAAACCATGAGTTGCCAACCCAACTGGCTCGTGTCGCCCTCGTCGCCCGGATTGTATCGCCAGCCGCCGGTTGTCGGATTCTGGGCAGTGACCGTGTACATGACTGCGCGGCGGACGGCGCCTTCGAACCGTCGATCGCCGCTCATGCCGTAGGCCTCGCTCAGGGCAATCGTGGCCATGGCGTGACAGTACATGAAGGCGTAGGTGCTCGCCCGCCCGCCCAGGTTTCCGTCGGAAGCTTGCGAACGGAGCAGAAACTCCAGGCCGCGCTGCACGTTCTCGCGATAGAGCCCTTCCTCATGGGTGTGTCCGGAAGCGAGGAAGGCGAGCAGGGCCAACCCGGAGATACCTGTCTCGGCCTTTGCCCCGGCTCCAAAGCGGTCGCGGCCGAGAACGCGTTGTTCCTTCCCGCCTTCGTGACGAGCAGGGTCCCAGCGGCCATCGCGATCCTGATTCTCGGCAAGCCATTTGAGGGCCGTGCGAACGGCGGCTTCCGATTCGTTCGTCGCACCGTAGCGCAGGGCGATCTCGGATCGGTTCGGCGCCACTCGCAGTTGGTAGACGCGAGGTACATCCTCGGTCTTCTGCGGAAGCCGAGCCTGGCCGAGAACCGGCGGCCCGATCGTATCGCTGCCACGATCCAGCGGAGCGACATCGACCAAATTGGACATCGCCACCGATGTCATGTTGGCAAGCGAAGCGGCGGGAGGGGGCGCCGCAGACGTCAGCGACGAAGGCTGCATCTCCCCCGTACCCGAATCTGATCCCGACACCGGCGACTCGTTCAGTTCCGCCGGCCGGTTCCGGCCGGTCAGGGCCGCGTCTTCGGGGCCGGCGAGGACACGGTTCGGCTCGACCGTCACGGGCACGTCGCTCAGCCGCGGCATCGGCATGTGTTGCCGTAGCAGCGAGGCGGCGATTTCGTCGGCAACGTTGCGTCTGGCCGATCGGTTGCCCTCGTCGCTGGCAGCGACCTCGATTCGTTCGGACTTCACGTCCGGAACGTGGCCGTCGGGGACATCTCGCCGTTCGGGTTTTGGGGCATCGATCGGCGTCGCATCCTCGGCAGAAGCAGACTCACGCTCCACGCTGGCGCCCGGCGAATTCGGTTCGGGCTGAACGGGCCCCAGCATGGCAACCCGCTGTGCCGGTGAGATCGGCACGGTGCCCAATTCTTCCGCCTGACTGGGCCGAGCCGATTCGTTCTCGTCGGCCAAATCGGCCCGTTCCACTTCGAGAGGTTCCGGGGCGGTGGGCGAATCGTGGTGGTGGCTGGCCCAGGGACTAGGAACCGGGGCCCCAGGCTCTTCCACAGGCGTCTCCCAAGGGTTCCCGTCATCCAGGGCGACATTCATGACCGGCGCCGGGTCGCGTACCGGAATGCCGGAGACAATCTTGACCGTCGTGGCGTAACCCATGAGGAGCACATGAGCAAGAAGCGAGAGAACGAAGCACTTGCGCAGCGGTCGTTCCTGCCCCCACCGGGTCCGCGACAGGACAAACAGGGTGACGGAAAGGACGGCCAGTCCAATCCACAGCGCGATCACGGCCCTGTCGAGCTGGGCAAGGTGATTGGCGAGTTGTTCGAGGTGGAACCGTCCCATTGTCTATTTTCTCACAGCCTGGGGACGAACCGAGATGCCGAGTTCCCGCACGTCGGCTTGACGACAAGCGCTCAGCACTTCGGCAACTCGCTGGAACTTCCCTTCGGCATCGCCTCGTACCAGCACGCCCAGGTCGCTGTACTGACTGCGAGCCGCGGCAAGCTGCCGGGTGAGTTCTTCCAGGTCGGTCACCGGGGTGCGATCGAGCATGATCTGGCCGTCGGCATACACGTTGACGACGCGAGGCTCGGGAGCGGGAGTGAGCGCCTCGACGTTGGACACCTCGGGCACGCGTAGCCCGATCTTTCGCTCGAGTTCCGAGAACTTCGTGCCCACCATGAAGAAGATGATCAACAGAAAGACGATATCGATCATCGGCGTCAAGTTGAGCGTCGGTTGTTCATCCAAGTGGGTTTTCAGTGGCATGGCTCGTCACGCGACCTCCTTCTTCTTGGCGCCGCGACCGGACTTCGAGGAACTCTGCTTGGCTACATGTTCGATTTCCTCGGCCGAAATCACATTCACCAGTTGCTGTGCCAGGGCGTCGATGTCGATGATCAACCGATCGACCCGGCTCACGAAGTACATGTAGAAGATCAACGCCGGAATAGCGATCGAGAGGCCGGCCGCGGTGGTCAACAGCGCTTGGCCAATGCCGCTGGCGAGCAACTCGGGGCGCCCCATGGCGTCGCTCGTGGCGATGGCATTGAACGCTCGAATCATGCCGACGACCGTTCCCAGAAGCCCCAGGAGCGGGCTGATCGTGGCGATTCCGTTGAAGATTCGCAGGTAGCGTCGCAGCCCGTTGGTGGCCCGTTCGCCGCTGTCGATGATTCCTTGTTCGACCTCAACGCCCGGCCGCCCCCATTTTCGGACGGCTCCGGCGAACACCGTGGCGACCGGGGAACCGTTTTCCTCGCACAGGACCAGGGCACTGTCGCGATCGAGTTCGCCTTCGCGTATCTGTTCGAGAAACCGGCGCACAAAGGGTTTTGGAATGATCCTGCCGCGGCGCAAGCTGATGGTTCGCTCGAAAATCAGCGCCATCAGCAGCAGCGAACAAACTCCCAGGGGAATCATCAGAACGCCGCCGTCCTGGATGATGTCCCAAAGGTCACGTGTGGGAATCGGATCTTCGCTGGACATGGGGGCCGCATGCTGTCCGGGCGGGAGTGCGGCGGCAGCACCGGTGTCGGCCTGCACGTTGCCGGCAGACATCGTCGCTAGAGTAAGGACCCAGACGGCAATAAACGTCCCAAGCGAATTCCGGTGATTGAACGGTTCGTTTCTCATGGCATATTCGATCCTGATTCAGAGGATTCTTGCGTTCCGGATGAACGTTGGTCGGCCTCGGCTCCCAGTTGCAGCGCCGCCTGACCGGCAGCTTCTGTTTTCGGGTAGTTCTTCAGCACTTGCCGATAGAGATCCAGCGCGGCTGCGGAATTGCCCTGCAGTTGCCGGCACTTGCCGGCTTGCAGCAGCGCCGCGGCCTGAAGTTCCGGATAGGCGTAGAGGATCTCGACCTGCATATAGGCGCGAAAGGCTTCGGCATAATCGCGCTGATGAAAGTAGGTCTCGGCAATCATCAACTGGGCCTTGGCTGCCGTCTCGGTGTGCTCTCCGGCTGGGTCCTGGATCGCTTTCTCATAGGCCTGTCGGGCCTCGGCAAACAGCGCTCGTGCGGCCAGGCACCGTCCGCGGATGTAGTCCAGTTCGTATTGCTGCGTGAATCCCGGATGCCGTTCGGCAAACGGTTCGGCAATGGCCGCGGCGTCTTCCCAACGCCCCGCCTCGGCGTAGAGCTGTGCGAGCCGCATCTGGGCCGTTGCACGGAGGGGCTCGGGCACGTCGGACGTTTCCCCCAGAAACCGTTCGAATCGCGGCGCCGCGTCGGCATCGCCGGCCTGGAACGCCGCCTCGCATGCCGCAACGGCGGCGGTCGGCCGCAGATCGCTGTCGGGGCACTCGCTGACGACCTGTTCGAATCTCTGTCTCGCCTGCTGCCAATGGTGATCGGCAAAGGCGATCTGGCCTGCCAGATAGAGGGCGCGATCGCGAACAGAGGCTTTGTCGCCGTCTTTCAGCAACTCATTGAGGATTGCCGCTGCTTCCGCTCGCCGTCCCGAGTCGAAATCGTGTTGGGCAACGGCCAGAATCGCGTGGGCCCGATAGGGACTGTTCTGGTACTCGTCGACGATTTTGCGGAACAAGGCCGCGGCTTCATCGCTCTTCCCCTCTTCCTGGTGAATCCAGGCAAGGTTGTAAAGCGCGCCCGCCCGCCGGTTGTGGGGCGGGCTGAGATCGAGGATTGTCTGGTACAGCCTAGCCGCCTGGTCCGGACGCCCGAGCCGTTCATCCAGTTGCGCGGCCTCCCATAGGGCATCCCGAGCGTAGGCCGACTCGCCATGATTCCGGATCACCTGCTCGAACGCTTGCCGAGCCGGCTCAAGTTGTCCCAATTCCCGGAGCACGCGCCCGCGAAGGAACAGGGCTTCGGCGGGCACTTCCGAATCGGCCCGGCCGTCGAGCAATCTGGCCAGGGTGGCTTCAGCGGAGGCGTCGTCGGAGCGATCGTGCTGGACCCAGGCCAGGCCGACCATCGCACGACGTTTTCGGGCTTCTTCCGCGTCGCTGTCGATCAGTTCTCGATACAGTGATTCCGCACGGTCGTATTGCTTCGCGTCCAGCGCCGCGGCGGCGATCTGTTCGGCCGTATCCCAATGCAACGACGTCGATTCCGCACCTTTGGCGAACGTTTCCTCGTACAGTCGCTGCGATTCTTCTCCTCGCCCCAATCGGGCGTGGCAAACCGCCAGAAGAGCCAGGGCTTGACGCCGATCGGCCTCGGCCTCGAATTCGGATAGATGCTCTGAAAGCCCGCTCTGGGCCTCGTCGTACCGCTTCATAGCGACAAGCAACGACCCTTCGACCAGCCGTGCGTCGCTCGCCAGTTTCCCGGTTGGATCCTCAAGAGCCGGTTGAAGGGCGCGCAAGGCGGCGTCAAAGCGGCGTTGCCCTTGATAAGTCAGAGCGAGCAGATAGGCGTCTTCGGCAGAACTGTCTCCGTCGCGATTCACCTTCGCCAGTTCACGAAGGGTCCGCTCGGCGGCCTCGAAGTCCTGCTGTTCCAACTGGGTCCGCACCAGCAATCGCAGCAGATCGCACGTCGCCGGATTCTCGCGACGATCGCCCAGGAATCGTTCGGCGTCGGTCCGAGCCCTGGCGTAATCCTTCAACCGCAACGAAGTCTGGACGGCGGCGCGGCGAGCGTCGTCCAGCCACTGGTCGCCCTTCCGAGCAGATGCGACGGCGTGGTCCAGGGAGTCTCGTGCTTCGGTTAGGTTTCCGGCCGCAAGTTGGGCATCGCCCGCGTGAAAGAGGATAGCCGTCTTGGTCACGTCGCCCGCAGATCGAGCGGCACCACTGGTCTTCTCTTCTTCTTCGAGTTTCTCCGCTGCCGCAACGAACATCTTTTTCGCCCCCTGCCAGTCCTTTTCGGCCTTCCGGCAGAGCCCGAGCCAATACCGGGCCTGGACGGCGACAACCGGGTTGTCGACAAGGCGTGCGAACGTCTGGGCGGCGTCCTGAAGCCGATCGAGCTTCATCAGCGTCCACCCTTTGCCGAGTCCGGCGCTGGCTACCCAGGGATTGGAGGCGGGAACAGAATCCAGTTCCATGAAGGTTTCGAGGGCAGATGCGTAGTTGCGTTCGGCGTACTGCAGAGATCCCAGTCGATATCTGGCTTCGATCGCTACGGGGCTGTTCGGCTTGGCTGCCAATGCAAGAAAGTAGCGTTCGGCTTCTTCGGGCTTCTTCAGCGCTTCGAGGGCTCGGGCGAGCCCCAAACGCGACTGGTCTTGCGAGATCCTGTCGGGAAATCGATCGACAGCCTGGCGAAACAGGACCTCGGCCTGGTCCGGCTTGCCCTCACGCAGGGCAATCTGGCCACGGTAGTTCAGGACCAGCCCGTTGAGCCGGTCGTCGGGGAAGGCCTCGGAGAAGCCCGCAAGCTGTCCGCCGGCAGTCGGCAGATCCCCAAAGAAGCCGCATTCGGCCAGGCGAAATAGAGCCTGTTTGCGAAAGGCACCGTCCGGTTGAGCATTCAGGTAGGTCTCGAATCGAGGAACGGCCTCCTGATAGCGCCGTTGTTGGACGAGGGCCTCCCCGAGATAGAACTGGGCTTGCGCCGCCTCAAGGTGATTCGGGTGGTTCTGCAGGAAGTCTTCCAGTTCTTCCGCGGCCGCATCCCACTGGGCTCGAGCGTACAGTCCCCTGGCAACCTGGTACTGGCGGCTCCCGTCGTCGGCAACGACCGGGCCTGAGCGAGAGGTGACCAGAATCACGATCACCAGAACAGTTGCTGGAATCTGCGGGAGTCTCATGGCTCAACTCAAAACACAACCGGCAGCATCGCGACTGGTCGAACGATGCTGCCGGACGGAAAGTCGTGTGCGAGGAGAACCGGCCCAGCCATGCCGCGGGCAGTGGGTTCTTCGGGACCGCTGTTCTTCAACGAGACCGAACAGGCGGCCGCATCCTCGGTCAATAATTGCTGGTCAGCCCACCGTCGACATTGCCGACGACATGCAGGTGGTTGTGGTCGATGTAGACGACTTCCTGGGCATCTTCGTTCTTGGTCGTATAAGGAATCGGCCATCCCACGCGGGTCACTTCTTCGAAGTAGATCGTGCACTTGTAGTGGGCATGGTGCTGCTGGGCTGGGCCGATCAATGGATACACGCGAGGCGGATCGATGTAGTCGGCGATCGGCTCAATCACCATTCGCACGTTGTTTCGTTGAGTCTCGTGCAGGAAAGGCAGGCCTCCCTCGACGGGGCGCGCTTTCTCCAGGGCGCACATGACTTCATCCTCGCTCGGCGGATCGAGCGCCACCACCGGCCCGCCTTCCGTGATCGGACCGAGAATCGGAACCATGTCGTACCGCTCGTGCTCCCAGGCCTTGTCTTCCAGATCGTCCTGGAAGAAGGGGCTCAACGGAACGGGATAGAGCAGCAACGAGTTGCGAACGTTCGGGCCGTAGGTCGTGCAGCCGCTGGATCCGACCAGCGTCATGAGAGCCACCACGATTGCAGCAAGCGGTGCGGTTTTGCGGTACATCGATGTCACCTCGACGACTTTGTGCATGGATCGACTGGAGGACACGACGCCGCCAATCGACTGGAAAAGTTCTCCCCGGTGACGCGAGACGGCCTACAGACCGCAAGCCCTCTTCGCGACTACCACTAGTTATCGTGTCAAACTATGCCAAACTTGCGGGTTTTTCCGTTCGTAGCAGTCAAATGGTAAAAAGCGACGGAAGGGCAGTTGTCGGACGGAGAATCGCTCAAAATACCAGAACTGCCCTTTCCACTCGAATACCCCATCCTGCCTGAGTGTTCACACGAAAAAACCCTCGCACAGCTTTCCGCCGTGCGAGGGCTTTCGTCGCTACCAGAAGGTGTTCGGTTTACTTGTGGGGTCGGAACAGACCCGAGAACGGACCGCGGGCACAGCCGTCGTCGAAGTCCAGATTCCACCACCCGTCATGCCACTGCAGGGTAACCTTCCGCCATCCGAGGGGGACCTGCGGATAGGGATAGAAGGGGCCCATGTAAGGCCAGCACATCGGCGAGTACTGCCTGGGGTAGGTGACGGCGGCATAGTTCGGATGAGCGGCATAACTGGGCCAAGCGTAGTTGGGCATGCTCGGCTGATCGTAACGAGCCGGGACCGCACCGCTGCCGAGTGGGGCCACGTATTGCTGTTCGGGCATGGCCGCTTCGTTCTGGATGTAGCCTACCGGAACGGGTTGGCCCATCGGTTCGGCTTGAGCAAGAAGGTTGCTGATCGGAGCGGGCGGAGCCTGAAATTCGGTCAGAGCCGACGGCGTGTTCACATTGGCTTCGGCGGCGACGGGCAGAGCCGGCGAGGCTTCGAAGGTCGACGCAACCGGCGAGGCCTGTTGCAGTCGCTGGGCCGCCTTTTCAGCGAGTTGGCTGGAAGCCGTGCGCTGGAAAGTGGCCGTTTGCTTGGCCGGACGGCGTTCCGGAGCCGTGGCACTGTTCACCTGACGCAAGGGCGTTCCCAGCAGGTTCGAAACCGAGAGTTTCTTCTGGGAAGCCGATTCCTGGCTTGCCCCGGCGGCCTGAACGCTCGGGTCGACCGTCAGGTTATTGACAACGCGTTCCACGCCCTCGGTCTGGAAGGCCACGCGGAGCGCCGCGTTCATCTGCTCGTGGCTGGCTACGCGTCCGCGAAGCCAAGCCGTGCCTTCCTGGAACTTCACACCAACCTTGTAGCCTTGCAGTTGACCGCTCTGCCGAAGATTCGCGGCCACCTGTTCGGCAACCTCTTGGTTGCCTGCCATGGCCAGTGTCGGCAGCACCAGAACTGCGGCCGCAACTGTGAGTACGTAAGACAAACGTCGCATGCCATCCCTCCTTCTTTCAGCGACTTCGTGGCCCTCGTCGGGCGGCGTATGCATCTACGCCTGAAACTTGAAGCGGCTTCTTGCTTCCCCCCGGAACCACGCGACTCAGAGGCCCCGTTTGCGGTTCTGGCCTCCGGAGTGAGTTGTTTTGTCGGTCGGATTTCCGGACTGTCAAAAACGTACCAAAGGACGGGGCGGCCGGACTGCACTCGCGCGATTTGTCATCGCTTCACTCGTCCGATCCGTGTCGTCCCCCCTGCGGAACCTCCACATGGGAGATTGCCGTCTGAATATAGATTTCGGCTGCGGATTGTGCGGACCGGAAGCTTTTTTCCAATTTTGCCGGTGTTCCCGATCGTAGCGAACCTGACAATCCTGACGACACCAACAATAAGTCTCTACTGAATAATGAGTTACAATCAAGACCCGCAACCTGCCGTGCCTTTGGCCATTTCCCGCAGCACAGTCGATCAGGGGGGGTAATGCAGGAAGTGCGCCGGCAACAAGCCCCTCTTTCGACGGAAAAAGGCACAGGCACAGCCCGTTCCCAAAGCTGTGCCTGTGCCTTGCATCTGGATCGCAGTACCTGCGAACCTCACCGAATCAGTCTGCGGAGTTCCGTATCCAACTCCGCCACGTGAACGTTGCGGTTGACGACCCGTCCGTCCTGGTCGATGAGAATCATCGTCGGCAGCGTGTGGATCCCCAGTTCGTTTGCCGGCCGGCTGTCGAGACCGCCCTCCTCGTGGATCTGCTGCCAGGGCAACGGGTTCTGCCCCAGGTACGACTTCATTTCCTGAGACGAGCTGTCCAGATTCACGCCGAGGACCTGGAAGCCTTTCTTGCCGTAGCGGATCGCCAAATCCTTAAGCACGGTCATGTCGGCCTTGCACGGTTCGCACCAACTGGCCCAGTACTGAATCACGACCACGCTGCCGCGATATCCGCTCAAGTCAACCGTCTTGCCGTCGGTTGCTTTGCCGTTGAACTTGATCACGTTGCCCACCGACTCGAGTCGCATTTTGGCGCCCGCTGCTTTGCGGGCTTGCGATGCCTGGGAGAAATCTGCCACGATCCGGTCGTACCACTCCTTGGCCTGGTCTTCATCGCCGGCAAACTCGTGCGCCATGGCAAGCTGGAGCATGGCTTCCGCCGTGTCCGGGCATTCCGGGTAGGCCTTGGCAAACTCCTCCAGATTCTTCAGCCATTGTTCGTGGATCGTCCCGAAATCAGTTGGACCGGCATTCTGCATCTTCAGCCCATACTCAGCGCTCATCTTGCGAAACGCCACATAGGCCTCGAGGTTCTTCTCGCCGGTCTTCTTCAGGGATGCCAGCAGTGCGTCGAGGCGCTGGACGCCTGCGTCGTATTCGCCCTGCTGCACGGCCGCACTCACCGTGTCGGCCAACTGCGAGACCCACATCGCCTTGTCCTCGGCGGTGGTCGACATTCCCACGATTCTCTCGAGCAGTGTCGCGCGAGCCTCATGGAACTTCGCCCGGGCGCCGGGGTCGGTCGTCGAAGCCGATCTTGCGTCCAACTCCTGCAACTCGCTCATGGCCGTCTGCAAAGCGTCGCTCGGCGCGGTGGCAGGCATATCCGGCTGGCGGATCGTCGGCGGCTTGTTGAAGAACTCACCCGATGCGGCAAGCTCTTCCTGGCCGTTCTCTGCCACGGACGGAAGTTGGATGGCTCGCCAGGCGTCGCCCACTCGGATCAGAGTGCCGATTTGAACCTGCCCGTGCTTGCCGTCCGTTTCGGTAATGGCAACCACGTTCTCGTAGACCTGCAGATCCTTCTTGGAGCCCGCAGTGCCTGCCGGGACAATCCCAGGGCGACTCGCGCTGAACTGCATCCATTTCGTTGGAGTCGTCATGACCTTCTGCCGTTGGGCCAGTTCCGAGAACTGCTTTTCCAGGTCGGCGATCTTCGCCTGAATCGCGTTTTCCTTTTCGGCCCCCAGCCCCAGGGTGCCGAGTTCGGCAGGCGTCAGCGCGACTCGGGCAAACCGGCTCGGATCGCGTGTGGCCAGGGCGGCCACAATTTCGGCCGTCACCTCTTCCGCAGAGATCACCTTCCAGGCGTCGGTCTTTCCATCTTCATCCCGATCGATGCCCCAACGGCTCCCCGCCCCATGGAACCAGCGATACTGATCGGCGCGGTTATTGCCGTCGCTGTCGACGTCGCGGTACACTTCCAGCCCGTCTTTGTAATAGCGCCACTGGTCCACCACGCCGTTGCCGTCGGCATCGACGAACGAGCGAAGGACGATTCCGTCGGGCGATTCGACCAGCACGGCCGTAACGCCGTCGATCTTCTTGGCAAAGATCTTGCAGTTGGCGGCTTCGTCTGCCGTCGGACGGTCGATGTCGACGTCGCGGTGAATCGGGAGGTACTGTTTGAGTGCCTGATCGGCCGACGGCAGTTCTGCCGCCGCTGCGAAGCCGAGGGGAAGAGTTGCTGCAAGTGCCAGAATTGCCACGCCTCTCATTGACGAAACTCCTGTCGACTGTCCTTCTGGTATCGTTGACTTATCCCTTTTTCGACCGGAGCAGGCCACAACATGATCCGATTACGGAGATTCTTCCGATTAGGCAAAGTATGCGGCCCGAAATCCCCCTCCGATGGTGGGCCACCTGCTGCGTGAGCCTGCGGTTATGAGGGCTGAGTCCAGATTTGGCAAGGCCAAGTCACACGGTTGCCGATGAACCCCAATCTCCGGCCCGGTGTCTGTATCGCAGGTCCATGCCGGCGAGCGTCAGCCCCCCTTTACACCGAGTGACCGTAAGATATGCTTACAGAAAGCAAACGGCGGAGGTCCTCCCCCGCCGGGGGCGCATAGCTCAGTTGGTTAGAGCGCAGCCCTGATAAGGCTGAGGTCCCAAGTTCGAGTCTTGGTGCGCCCACTAGTTCTAAGTGCAAGCCGAATCGAGTCTTACGATACCTGCCGACGGTCGGTAGTGCGGCTTCGGAAAGCAAAAAACCGGGTCAATGTGACCCACTTTTGCCCGGAGTCCCCCCGAAATGGTTAGGAAAGTAAAGAACCCGGTTCCCAATCTCAAGCTGCACAAAGCCTCCGGCAGAGCCTACGTCCATCATGCCGGCAAGCGCATCTACTTCGGCAAATGGAGCAAGGCCACAACCACCGAGGCCTACAACCGTTGGGCCGCTGATCTGCTTTCCGGCGGCAAGCCGCTGGCTTCCGATCTGGTCGAAGAGGATCGCTCCAAGCTGGCCGTCTTCGAGTTGGGCGCGGCCTACCTCGAATGGGCCGCGGGGCACTACTGCCCGAAGCCGGGACAGAGAGTAACCCACGTCGACAAGATCCAGCGGTACCTGAAGGCCTTGCTCCAATGCCACCGATCGGTCCTCGTGGAAAAGTTTGGCCCCGTGGCCCTGCGCCGGATTCAGGACCGCCTGGTGGCTGAGGGGTACAGCCGGCAAGGCGTCAATGATCTGGTCAAGGGAATCCGGGGTTGCTTCAAGTGGGGCGTCAGTCGCGAACTGGTTTCGGCCCCCATCTACCAGGCCCTTTGCACGGTCGCTCCCCTACACTACGGGCGGACGACTGCCCGGGAGTGCCAGCCCATCAAGCCCATCGCCGACACCGTCGTCAACGCAACCCTGCCCGCCCTGCCCGAGGTGGTGGCCGACATGGTTATGCTTCAGCGATTGACCGGGATGCGACCGGGGGAGACCTGCAAGCTCCGTCCGTGCGATCTGGACCGCTCCGAAGACGTGTGGCTCTACCAGCCGCCCGACCACAAGACTCGCCATATGGGGAGGGACAGGGTTATCTGCATCGGCCCCCGCGCCCAAGAGATCCTCCGCCCGTATCTGCTTCGGCCGGCGGAGTTGTTCTGCTTCAGCCCAGCCGACTCTGAACGGAGGCGACGCGCAAAGCAGCATGAGGAGCGCCGGACACCGCTGTCGTGCGGCACGAAGCCCAAGGGGAACCCCGAGGGACAGGCCGGCGACCAGTACGATACCACTTCCTACCGTCACGCGATCGTCCGGGCCGTCAATAAAGTGAACCGTCAACGAAAAGACCAGGCGAAGAAAGACGGCATCGACCTGGACGACGTGGAGTTGCTTCCCCTCTGGTCGCCCAATCAGTTGAGACACGCGGCCGGCACGGCAATCAGGCGTCAATTCGGGCTGGAGTCCGCCCAGGTTGTGCTGGGGCACGCAAAGGCCGACGTGACGCAGGTTTATGCCGAGCGAGACAACGAACTTGCCCGCGAGGTCGCCCGGAGAATTGGCTGACTTGTATGCGAATCGGCAACAAACGCCCCGGCAGAAAAATATTATTTGCATATATTGCAATATTCAAGGAGTCGGGTACAATTCAGGTGGCACGGGTACTGTAAGGGCCGCCCGTGCGGTGTGGACTGAGCGGATCAGTCGCACCGATAGACCGTATTGCTGGGTGTCGGAGTCAATCCGGTTCCCCCGACCATCGGCCACAGCCGATGGACCCAACCAAACAAAACGGGGATAATTCCCAGCGATGGGAGTGGGCTAGGCGATCCGGTAGCTATCACGAACTGCCATTAGCTATTGCGCAATGGTATACGTGGTACCTGCTGGAGATCTTGCAATGACGGTCGCTCTTCTCGCCAACGGCGGCAAACTACACCGCCTCTCTGAGGCTGCGAAATTTTTACCCACCCGGCCCAATGCGTCCACGATCTGGCGATGGGCAACCAAGGGGGTCCGCGGCGTCCGGCTTGAAACGGTTCGCGTTGGCGGATTCCATTACGTCTCCGAAGAGGCGCTCGAGGCGTTTCTCGAAGCTACCAACGAGCCCACCCAGCCCGTGGCCCCGGTCAAGCAGCCCAGAACCGCAAAGCAGCGTCGCGAATCTGCTCGCCGGGCTCAAGCAATTCTGGCACGCGCCGGTATCTGATCCCCCACCCCACAAAAAAAGCCCAGCAAACGGTTTTCGGGGACGGTTCGCCGGGCTAGGAGCGTTGCATGGATTGTACCAAAGCCAGGCCGAAAAGGCCAACCGGCACACCTCGATACGATGTCGAGACGGTGCGCCAGGCGGCGGCCCCCATTCCCGTCGACCGGCTCCCCCTGACGGCCCGCCACCTGGCAGACCTGCGATCATCCGGAATCCTAGATGAGACGATCCGGCGATACGGCATCTACTCGTCCAGTGACCCGGTGGAGATCGGACGGATACTCGGATGGGATGCCCCTGCGGCTGCCCTGGGTGATTGCCTCATATTCCCGTTCCTCGATCCGGCAACCGGCCAGCCCAATGGGTTTGCCCGGATCAAGCCGGACAAGCCGCGAAAAAACGCGGGGAAATACGAGCAGCCCCGCAAGACCGGGTTGCGTGCGTTCCTGACGCACGGTGCGATCGAGGCGACCACGAGGACAGGGGAGTTATTCCCGCCGTTGGTACTTATCACCGAAGGCGAAAAGAAAGCCATAGCATCCGACCAGGCCGGCGTACCCGCCATCGGATTGACTGGGGTATTTGCCTGGACTCTGAAGCGGAGTGACAAGTCAGCCGAGCGGGAGTTAATCCCCGATCTGAACGCCATCGACTGGATGGGACGGCCGGTTGTGATATGTTTCGACATCGATGAGGTGCGAAAACCTCAGGTCAACCTGGCACGTGCCGAACTGGCCCGCGTTCTGACCGACAGGGGAGCCCACGTTGTCTTCCTCGAACTACCGATCGTCCGCGATGCGAATGGCTGCGTCATCAAAATGGGCATCGACGATTTTATTGTCCGATGCGGAGACGGCGGGGAGGGGTTCCGTCAGTTGGTAGCCCGTGCGATCGCCCCCGGAGCCAAGCCGGTCCCACTCGACGAGTACCGGGCTGGCCTGGTCGAAACCCGGATACAGTCGATCGACAACCCCGGCGTCTACCTGGACATGTCTCCCATGGGAGCCGGCAAGAATTACGCCGATATCCCGGCACTGAAGATCGTCAACCGCAGTCTGACCGTTTTGCAAACGCATCGTGCGTGCAACGAGGTAGAGTGTACGTACTCACAGCACGGCATTGACGCAGCGGCCTACCCGGAGTTGTCGGCGAAAACGTGCGGCAACTTCGACGCGGCAGAACAGGCGTTGAAATGGGGATTATCGCCCAGTAGTGCGATTTGTCCAGACTGCCACCTCCGCGAGACGTGCGGGTATCAGACCGCGATAGAGTACGCCGAGCACGCTGGGCACCGGATTATCACTCACCACCGAGCAACACACACACTCCGCACTGACTCAGCCGGCTGTCATTACGTGACGATTCACGAGGACGCCGCTGGGCTGTTGAGGCCGACAGCCGAGGTCGCTAGTGGGCTGGACGCGGTTGCGGCGGTGGCTCACATGGCCGAGGATCGCGTCTGGGATCGGGAGGACCAGACAGTTCGTCACTACCTGGTGCGTATGCAAGACGCGGCCCATGCGATGGCCGATCACCTCCGCGGCGCCGAGCAAACCGCCCGAATCGAGATCCCTGACCCCGCCGGTTCCCCCCCCCAGGTTGACATTCTGCTGTACCGGGCCGCTGTCCGGGCCAAGGTCGATCCCGACGCCGATGCTATGAGGGTTTGCCGAGCGATTGCAGACGGGTCGCTCCATGAATTGACTGTCCGCGTCGACCGTGTGACAGGCCGCGGGGGACGGGCAGAGGTCCGCAGGGCAATCGTCGCCGTTTGGCAGACCCGCCTACCCCGACACGCCGCTGTGTGGGTCTCGGATGCGACGGCCGACGCAGAGGAATTCGAGGCCCTGGCCGGCGTCCCCATCGTCGCCCAGACCACCCCCAAAACGATCGCACGACTGCACGAAGTCCTCCACGTCCCCGCCGACGTGACGATGGGCACCTCAGCGACCACCGCAGCCAAGATCCTCAGGGGAGCCTTGGCTCGCTATCCCGCCGCCCATCGAGTCGGCGTCATCGGCCACAGAGAGCACGTTTCTGCGATTGCCGGCGGCCCCCGGACCCCCAGTATCCTCGACCCGGCTACCCGATCGCGGATTGCGGTCGTGGAGCACTTCCGAGGGGGTCAGGCACGCGGAAGCAACACCTGGACGGACACTTGCGATTTGCTGATCGTCCTGGGGACCCCCCGCGTCAGACAGGCCGTCATCCGCACCCGCCTCATAGCGGCAGGCAAGATCGAGGTGGCAGCCCGGGAGCCCCGCTGGGTCCGTGACGCCTGGTCCGGCGTCGACCCCTCCGGCCGTCGTCATACCGTCCGATCGCTCGCGTACGACGATCACGACTGGCACTCGGCCCACCGAGCCGTGGTTGCCGCCGAGTTGCTCCAGGCCGTCGGCCGAGGTCGCGGAATCTGCGAGCACGGCATTCCCGTGGTGGTCGTCTCGACGGAGGAACTGGGGTACCCGCTGGCCGGCTGGGAGCTGCATCCGATCTCGGATGCGATGGTGGAGGTGCTCGCTGCGATCAGGGAGCTGTCGCCGGAATCTCCTATAGGAAATGGTTGCCATGGCGAGGGCCGGATTATGGCAACCAAACGCTTAAATATAGTTAAGGAGATGGTTGCCATAGCTCCCTCTGTCAGGGAGAATGCTATCCCCACAAGTGCAATTGCATCAGTAACCGGCAAGACTCGCACCGCAATCAGGAATACGCTCTCGACACTTGAATCTGCCGGACTCGTCTCTCGTGTTGGCCGACGCGGCGGATGGTATCTGACACCCGCCGGACTCTCTCTCGTCACTCCAGCATCCGAGCGAGCCGTCACCACCCCACATCCCCATGATGTCACTGGGGGCGGGGGCGGGGCCGGCTCGTGATTCCCGGAAAGGATTCTGACCATGATCTGTACTCGCCCTACCCCACACCACAAGACCCTCCTGGAGCTGTGTGCATTCTGCTGGGAGCGGTTTGCCTGTCGGAGCCTCCGGTCTACCGGCGGGTGGAACGTCGGTGTCTGCGGCGAATGCTATGGCCGACACGAGAGTGAGCCGGCATTGAAACCGATCCCGAAGGAAACACCGAAATGAACACGACGAACCTCGACCTATCGACCTGGCTTGCGATCTACAAATCGACCGCATCCCAGCGGCGTGCGGCTCGCCACCAGGCAGCCCGCCGCCCCCGACCACCGCGGCCGGCCCCAGCCCGCCCGGAGCCGCGGTTCGTTGGGTCGCACGTAGCGAGGCTGCGAGCGATGGGAGCGGCACACCCCACCCCCCGGCGGGGGCTTGGGTCCTTTCCGCGAGGTAAAGGGATCACCTAGGAACCCCGAGTCCACACTTTGACGACACAGTCCGTCCGTCCGGGTGGTATCAACTTGACGACACCCATAACCCAATAGAGTGAGGTCACAATGACAACGAAAAACGAGAGGCGGAATTTGCGGCGGCAGATAGCCGGAGCCGAGTAGAGGAGGTACGCGATATGAGGATTTCTGAGGAGAAGTGGAGCGAGATTCGAGCGGCCGTGGAGTGCGATGACGTGGAGACGTTTCAGCGACTCGTTATCGAGCACGTTCGCATCACCCTGGTGAAAGAGCGATGGCACCAACGGGTCTGCGACCAGGTGAGATCCCGGGAGCGGGGACTCGTACCGTTTTTTGCGTTTGACAGATAACGATAACACCGCGTTGTTCTCCGGTTCCGTGTTGGATCCGCTGAGCACCGCACAGCATAGGAGCAATTCCGATGAGTTACACAATTGCAGAGGCACGCGAGATTATGAACGAGACTTCGCGGATTCTCGCAAACGACGCGAAACGCGAAAAGCAGAGGGTGAACGCCCGAGCGGCGGCGACCACCGCACCGCCTTCAGCGACTGAGCTGTTTTGCGATTACGTGGTGAAAGAAATGGACGCGGACGAATCTCTTTCTTTTCAGGATGCGATTCGGCGGGTTGCCAGCGAACACCCCACCTTGCACGAAGCATACATTCTCGAGCACAACAAGCAGCGGATCGTACAAGAGACACGCGACCGCAAGGAAGCTTCCAGAGCCCGAGCCGCCCGCAACCGTTGAACCAACCTCCTTTCTTCCCCGCGTCCGGCTGCTGTTAGGTTTCGGGCGCTGGCTGGCGTGGGGAGTTTTCCGAAACCAAACCGAAACCATAGGAGTATTACACCCATGCCACGAATTCCAGCAGGCAGACGTCGAGAAGAGGCCGAGCGAAAGCACGAAGAACGGAGACAAGAGAGACAGTTCTGTCCTCCGCCGATCAATGAGCCGATCGAGGAACCGATCGAGGAACCCTCGGTTGCGGTCGCGATGATCGAGCCCGAGCCCATCCCTGCCCCGCCTCCGAAGAAACCGCTACCTCCCGCGAGTGACCTTGTGGCCGAGGAAATCGAGCGTGAGCGGCGACTGGCCGTGGCGCGTGAGGAACTCGTCTTCCGCCGCCATGAGTTGCTTGCCGAGGGGCAAGACCTTTCGGCTGCCGAGTATCGTCTTTTGCAAACCGGATGCCCGCGAGTCCCCGGCCAGAACGACTACGAGTATCGGCAGACGTTTGGGGAATACCTGAACCGCGAGGCGAATCGAGTTCAGACGATTTTGAGCCTACAGGGCAGAGCCGGCTCGCCCGCGGACCGAGAGGCCGCCGACGCCCTGGCCGAGAAGACGCAACGGAAGCTGGACGTCGAGTCGCCCGAACTCGAACAACGGATCCGCGAATTGCAGGAGCAATTGTCGGCACTGCACCTCGCGGCCAACGTCGCGAAAACGGCTGCCTCCGATCGGCACGCCGCCGTCAGCGAGCTGAAGGGGGAGCATTTGCTGCCGAGTTTCGTTCGCGACGAAATCGCAGCCGCCCGGCGAGTTGACGAAGGAGACTTCGGTGCCGAGTTGCGAAAGCTCGAAAGCCGTATCAGAAGCCTCCGCGGTCTGCTGGACATCGATCCCGAAAACCCAGTTGATCTGGAGGTTATCAAACACCACGTTTCCGGCAATCGGCATTTCGGCAACGACGAACTGGAATGTCTAAAGAGCGTGTTCGAGTTTTCGACCGAGCAGCGCCCCGGCGGCGTGGCCCATCGTTTTGGGGCGATCCGTCCGGAGGTGTGGGGCAAATACCTCGATGAGATCCGCGTCGAACTGGAGGCCGCCGAGAGTCGGATTGCGGCGATCGCGGGCGGCGAGCAGGCCTCGGCGGAACAAAAAATCGAGGCGATGAAAAGCCATTACGTTCCGAACTGATTTGCGGGTTGCTGGTGCCCGTGTCCTCCCACGTCGTCTATGGCAGTTTCCTGTGGCGTGGGAGTGGAGATCGGCCTGGGGGCTGAGCGGGCACTCGGGGGCGGGTTGGCTTTACCTTTCACCGACCCGCCCTTTTTCACAGTTGGTCGACCCCGGGTGCGGTTTGAGCCCCCGGGGTTTTTACCGTTCACGAGATCGGCCGGTCTTCTTTCTTTCGAGGCGTCAGGATGAGCACAGCGGCCTATCTGAGCGACCCAGCATTCAGCGAGCCGCACGAGGGGGTGTTGATCGATCCCCAGCATCCGCACCACGGCCGAGACCCGTCGCCCGAGCAGATTGCTCGTATGTGTGCCGCGATCCGCAGGACATGGACTGCGACCAGGGAGATCCATGCACTCGGGAGGACGGCCGGGTTCGACACCTGGCACCGCAGGCGGCGCATGTCGGAAGCAACACACGTTCCGCACGGGATCAGTTCTCGAGCGATCGGTAGCAAAGATGGCGACTTGGACATTTTCGGCACACCGGTTGGAGGCGGGCAGGTGTGACGCACAAGCTGCCCGTGCCGACGGGCTGAAGGAGAAGCTGGAGGCGGAGGCGAAGGAACGGATGAGGGAACGCAAGGGTAAGCAACCAGGGGCAACCCCGCCCAAATGTGCGGACTTGCCGAAAGGAGAAACCCGCGACAAGCTGGCCGCACAATTCGGCGTGTCGCATGGGTCCGTAGATCGTGCCCGCCGTCTGCTCCGAGATCGGCCGTGCCAAGGACTTGCGGAAGCGGTACGAGGCCGAGGCGAAGGAACGGCAGAAAGCCTCCGGTGGTGACAGGAAGAGCAAGGACAAATCGGTTATGGAAAAATTTCCACAACCGATTGACACTCCCAGCACAACCCGTGACGCCCTCGGCAAGCAGTTCGGTATCAGCGGGAGAACGGCTGAGCGTACAGGCTGTGGCCGAAGAATCCGCCTCCTACGGCTTTCACTTGTGGCCGATCGGCACCCGACCCGATAGACGAGCCGTCCAGACGCCCGAAGCGATTTTTGGGGCATTCTCGTGCGTTTGGAACGAACACCGCTAACCGGAGGGGATTTTCGGGCGTGAATTTCGTCTTATCCCTCATGAGGGGGTATTGATTCTATTGTCACCGTTGGCAATAATGAGAGTACAGGAACCACGAACATGGCCAATAAACTGAACATCGGACGGATTGTGAAAGAGGCTCGCGAAGCTGCTGGCCTTTCATGGTACATGGTAGCCAAACTGGCCGGAGTATCACCGCACACGGTTAGGCGAATCGAGGACGGCGAGAACATCCCGAACGTGGCTATCCTCGAAAAGCTGGCCGATGCGCTGGACTGCCGGCTCGTGGTCGAATTCGAGGCGTTGAAGAAGAGATAGCGGTTGACTAACCTTTGCCTGCTGGTGGTTCCCGGACCGGAAACCGGGGGCTGCCGGCGGGCGGTTTTCCGGAAAGGTATCGACATGAAAACTGATTTGGTTGTTTTGGCAACGGACATCAACAGACACCACCAAGAAGCCCAAAAGGCGGCTGAGTCTGCATTGCAGCATGCTCGTGCGGCCGGGGAGTTGCTCTTGCAGGCGAAAGAACGATGTCAGCACGGAGACTGGGGCAAGTGGCTGAAAGAGAACTTCAATGGTTCCGACCGGACCGCCCAGCGGTACATGACGTTTGCAAAACGGTGGCCGGAACTGGAGGCAAAAACGACACGTGTGGCGGATTTGCCAATTCGAGAGGCGGCCCGACTTCTGACTGATTCCAATGTTGTCGACCTGGGTGTTGAGATCCACCCTGCGTTAAGTATCATCCCGGATTTCGACGGTCCTGGGTACGAGGCCTTCAAGGCCGACATCGCCGAAAGCGGGCAGCTCGTTCCTATCGCGTTCTTCAAAGGGCAACTGCTAGACGGACGTGCCCGTTTACGGGCGTGCCGGGAACTGGGAATCAAACCCAAGACGATCGACCTGGACGAGGATATTGACCCGATCAGTTATGTGTTATCGATGAATGTCTGCCGCACGCATCGCCCACAAGATGATCTGCTGGACGATATGGGAATCGAGTAGCTCGCCCGATTCGGTTCGAGGCACAGCCCCGTCGGCGATTGTCGGCGGGGTTTTTTCGTGCGCCTCCCGAGGAGGGCTGAGGTCGCAGGTTTGACCCACTTAGACCCATTTTGACCCGTTGATAGGTGCAAAGCGTTCAACCGACGCAATGCTTGCAAAGCCGGTCCGCAACTGCTAAAGTGTCGGAAAGCACGTTGTTTTCCGAAGTTCTCGCCTTGCAAGAGCAATGGGGGTGTCCCCACCAGTTCACGCTGATAAGGCTGAGGTCCCAAGTTCGAGTCTTGGTGCGCCCACTAGTTCTAAGTACCGCCGAAATCTGGAGTTAGATTACCTGCCGACGGTCGGCAGTGCGGCCCGGAAACGTCAAGCAAACCTGTCGTACGACAGGTGTTGGCCTCCGAGGAGCACACGACCATGGCTTCGAAGACTCCACGCGTCCCAAAGTACTGCCGCCATCCCAACGGCCAAGCCTATCTCAGCTACCGCGGCAAGCCCGTCTATCTCGGCAGATTCGGCAGCGAGGAAAGCAAGGAAGCTTACGACCGGTTCATCGCCAAGCTGGCCCTCTCTCGACAATCGCGGGTGCCCCAGCTTGTGGGTCCCTCTGTCGATCCGATCACCGTCAACCAACTCTGCCTCGCTTACCTGGATTGGGCGGAGGGATGGTACTCCAAGGATGGGAAGCCCACCACGAAATACGGTCAGGTGAAGGCCTGCTGCAAGATCCTTCGGGGAATCTTCGGGTCCGTGCCCGTCGACGAATTTGGCCCCCTGGCGCTCCAGGCGGTTCAGGCCCACCTGGTCGACCGCGGTCTCACTCGGGTCGGGGTCAATACGCGGATCGGTGCAATCCGCAGGGTCTTCAAGTGGGGGGTGTCCCAAGAGTTGGTCCCCTCACCCGTCTACCAGGCGTTAACGTGCGTGTCCGGGCTCCGGATCGGACGGACGTCCGCCCCGGAAACCACGCCCATCGGCCCCGTCGATGATCGGATCGTTGACGCCACGCTCCCGGAGCTGTCCCCGGTGGTGGCCGACATGGTGCAGTTTCAGCGGCTTACCGGCGCCCGGCCCGGCGAGATCTGTATTCTCCGACCGTGCGACGTGGATCGGTCCGAAGAGATCTGGGTCTACAAGCCGGCGAGTCACAAGACCCAACATCACGGGAAGGCGCGATTGGTGTACATCGGCCCCAAGGCCCAGGACCTCTTGCGCCGTTACCTGCTTCGGGACCCGGCCGCTCCCTGCTTCAGCCCGGCCGAGTCGGCCGCGCTCTGCCGTGAACGCCGTCACGAAAAGCGAAAGACGCCGCTGTCTTGCGGCAACCGGCCCGGGACGAACCGCACGGCTCACCCGGAGCGGAAACCTGGCATCCTGTACACCCAGGACACGTATAGGCGCGCGATCCACAAGGCGATCGGACGAATCAACGCCCAGCGAAGGAAGGCGGCGAAGGAAGACGGCGAAGACCCCGAGCTACTTCCCCTCTGGTCGCCCAACCGGTTGCGTCATACGGCCGCCACGGAGATCAGGCGGGCGTTTGGCCTTGAAGCGGCCCAAGTCACTCTCGGCCACGCGAAGGCCGATGTCACCCAGATTTACGCGGAGCGAGATTCAACGCTCGCCCGTGAAGTCGCCAAGCGAATTGGATAGAATCAACAACCGAATTGCCGGGCTTGCGGGGTAGCTCCCCGCGTAGGCTGGCCGGCAGCCGTCGTTCCTACCTCTCGACGGTTTCCGGCTGGCCGGCTCGGCTCTGAACGAGAGGTAGGGTCATGGTAGACGGTGTTATCAATGGTCTTGCGAAACTGGCTGCGGATCTGCTTGAGATCGCAACGCTGGTCGAAAGCGGTGTCGTAGATGATGAAGACGCCGGGAGTCTTCCCGTCCGGATCGACGATGCAAGGGAGTTATCGGCGGAGGTACTATATGGCAATTTGCGGCAACGCGTCTCGGAGCATTTGAACGGCGGCAATCGATGTCCGGATACGCTACGTCACCTTGCTTCGGATGTCGAAGCCATGGCCCGGGTCGAATTCTGCGAAGTCGTATACTGGGTAGCAGATATCTTGCGTAGATACGATCCCAAGGCGTTACCCACAGTCGCTTCAATTCTTGGTTCACACGGCGAACTCGAAGCCATCGCCGCCGACTTCCATGATTCCGAGAGGGTGGAAGTCCTTGAGACCGTTTCTGACTTGGAAGACCATCTGGAAGGAGCCTTGAACTGTTTGAACTCCTACGCATCAACGATTCTGACACCTGATGTTGCGTCTGGTGTGTCGGTCGAATTGAACCTGATTCATGCCGCAGTGAAGGGCGCCGTGAAACGTGGGGACCGTGATGATCCCGCTTGGCCAAGCGAACACTACAAAGGCCTACTGCGACGGCTAGGTGAAAACCATCTGACGCGGCTGAAGCAGCTTATCTACCTTATGGTCGGTGAGGATGACCCTGAACACGGATCGAAGAACTCGACGGACGATCGGACTCGCGTGTTTCAGGAGTGGAGGCAGGGAGAGAACCTGGGGCCGGCGAAAATCAGAGATCGGTGGAATAGCCTGAGCGACGAAGATCGAAAACGGCTGGCACCTGGCTGCTGGCAACGGATCAACGCGAAGGATGCCGGAAGAGAGTTGGTCAAGAAGGCGTTGTCGCGGTGGAAAAACGGCAACTGAATCAAGAAAACCGGAAAATGTCCCCGGTTGTCCCCGGTTGTCCCCGGTGTCATGTCCCCGATCGTGTTTGATAGCGTCGTGAGAGTTGCAATCACCAGCAATTCTGGCAGAGGCTATCAAATGTCTATCGACCTGTTTTCCCATCATCCGCTTCGGATCGCCAGTGTGCCGAACGTGCTCCCACAGACGCGCAAGGGTAAACGCGTTCACCACGCCAGCGTCTACCGCTGGTGGGCCCGCGGCGTCTCCGGCATCAAGTTGGAGACGATCATTATTTCCGGCGAGCGGTACACGTCGCGAGAGGCGTTGCAGCAGTTCTTCGAGGCAGTAACGAAAGCTCGTGACGGCGCGAGAGAGTCCGCCGTCACAAGTGCGAAAACACCACCACCCAAATCGCCCGCAGCTCGCCGCAAATCCAATCGCGACGCCGAGCGTGCGCTGATCCAGCGCGGCGCGTAACCTATTGACCGGGCCCGGTGCCGTGCGACGCAGCGGCGCCGACGCCCCTCCCACGAAAAAGCCCGGCCAGATAAAGGGGGTCTGGCCGGGCTCAGGAGTGTTGGACACATGGATGCTACCAAGTCTATGCCGCTGTGTCGAGCGGCGTCCCCCCCTCTACGCCCCGCCCCCGACCAGCCGGGCTCCCTCTTCGAGCAGTTCCAACTGCTGGCCGACTTTCTCTCCCTGCCCGACCACATCCGCGCCGATCCGGCCGAGTGGGACCGGGCTCGACGGCGACGAATTCCCCATGCTCGGAGGCGCACCTGATGGCGGGTTGGATCAAGATGCGCACCGGACTCTGGACACACCCGAAGGTCGCGCTTATCGCGATGCGACTGGGAATCCCGAAAGCGGCCGTTATTGGGTGCTTGCACGGTGCCTGGTCGATCGCAGACGAACACTCCGAGGACGGGTCAATCGAATGCCTCAGCACGGACATGATCGACGCTCAAATCGAACAGCGAGGCTTTGCTGAGCAAATGGCCTCGGTCGGATGGCTTGAGATCACGGAAACCGGTGTGCAGTTTCCACGCTATGAAGAGCACAACGGTTCCACCGCAAAGCGCCGCGCGTCCGAACAGAAGCGGAAACGCACCGGACGGGCGGCGGCAAGCTGTCCGCAAGCTGTCCGCAACCCGTCCGCATCGATGCGGACACAATGCGGACCAGAGGAGAAGAGAGGAGAGGAAAAAAGAGAAGAGACTCCTACGGAGTCTTTTTGCTCAGAGCCTTCTCCGAACGGCTCTGAGCTGGACGCCGGGCAGGTTGTGTTGGAATTTCGAACGGTCGGGACCGGCGCGAAGACTTGGCACCTGACGCAGACGAAGGTTGACGAGTACGCGGAGGCCTTCCCCGGCCTGGACATCGTGGCCGAATGCCGGAAGGCGAGACAGTGGTGCAACGACAATCCCGAGAAACGCAAGACCCCTAAGGGGATGCCCCGATTCCTGAACACGTGGCTCTCGAAAGCGCAGGACGAACGCGGAGGCCGAAACGGCAATGGAAAACCACTTCGACAAGCTATTGACCCAACACGAGTGCACAGCCGATACGGCGCGAATGGCCAAGCTCAGACTGCGGGATCGGCCTGAACGGCGGTTGCTTCTCGGCCTGCCCCGCGGCATGAACCAAGTTGACCGGCGATTGGTCGACGTGTTCCGCCAGCTCGTTGCCGGCGAAGCTCCATGGCCCCTGCTTCTCCACGGCCCCGTCGGGAGCGGCAAGACCAGGGCGGCGCTCTGCCTGGCTGACTTCGCCGACACCGCAGCCTACCACTCCGTCGACTCCCTTTCGGACTTCACGATGCAACGCCAGCCCGGCGACGTGGCGGCCGAGTGGGAGCGGCTGGCCGGCAAGGCTCTCGTGATTCTGGACGAGCTGGCGCAGCGGCGGACGAACGAGCTGACCTATTCGGTGGTCAAGCGCATGCTCGACGAACGGGAATTCCACGCCGGGAACATCGCCATCTACATCACGAATCTTGAGCCGCCGGCGTTGGCCGAAATCTTCGACGATCGCATCTTCAGCCGGTTGACTGCCGGAACTGTGTTTCCTCTCGACGGGCCGGATCGGAGGCACGCGAGATGAACCGGGCCCCCGTCAACTCCGAGATTCTCGATCGACTGCCGCCGCATGATGCGACGGCCGAGAGGTCGACGATCGGTTGTTTGCTCCTGGAGCCCTCTCGGGTGCCCGAGATCGCCCAGCAGCTCGGGGCCGATGATTTCTACGTCGACGCAAACCGCCGGCTCTTCGGCCACATTGTCGGTCTGTACGCGGCCGGCTCGCGAGTTGACGAGGTTCTCCTTCTGGATCGGCTGCGGAGTAATGGGGACCTGGAAGCGATCGGCGGACACGCGTATTTGGCCGAGATCCTCCAAGAGACCGGGATACCGGCGAACGCCTCGAACCACGCCCAAATCGTCCTGAAGCACTCACAGCGCCGCCGGCTCATTCGCGAGACGACGGGCGCCCTGGTCGACGCCTACGACGACAGCCAGGCCCCCGCGGCGATCGCCAGCAGCACAGCGGAGCGTTTGCTGGCCGTCACCAGGGCCGACGGGCCGAGATCGATCGACACGCCGGTTCTCTTCGCGCAGACGCTCCAGGACCTGGCAGAGCCGGCAAGCCAGCCGATCGGCCGGACGATCGGCTTCAAGTCGTTTGACACTGAAATCGGCGGCCTCTACCCCGGAGAATTGGCGATCCTTGCCGCCCGCCCCTCGATGGGGAAAACGGCGCTCGCAACGCAGGTGGCCTTGTACTTCGCAGAACACGGCCGGCACGCGTTGATTGTGACGCTCGAAATGCCGGCGAGATCCTTGGCCGAGCGGATCTTGGCGAATCGGGCCGGCGTCAGCTTGCAGGCCATCCGGAGCCGATCGTTGAGCCACGATGACCGCAGCCGGCTCGTCACGGGCAATCTGGACTTGCCGGTTCAGCACCTCCACCTGGTTGATCGGCCGCGGATGACGGTTGCCGAGATCCGTTGGGAGGTCATGCTCCGCCGGCAGAAGCACTCCATCGACCTGGTTGTGGTGGATTACCTGACGAGACTGCAACCGGCAGACCCGCGGCAGACGCGGTACTTACAGGTTGCACAGATCACAGCCGACTTGAAGGACATCGCCGCGGAATTCGCGGTCCCGGTTCTTTGCCTGGCACAGCTCGGGCGAGCGGCCGAAGCAAAGGGCGAGACCAGGCCTCGGCTGAGCCACCTCCGAGAATCCGGCGACATCGAGCAAGACGCGGACGTTATCGCCTTCCTCCACCGACCGGAGCGCGTTGACCGTGACGATCCGGACGTGATGGGCAAGGCTTACCTGTTCCTCGAGAAGAACCGCAACGGGCCTTGCGGCGAATACCCCTTGACTTTCGACGGACCGACGGGCCGGTTCTCCGACGGGCCGAGATTCCAGCCGTTTGACGAATTCACACCTTACGGAGGTTGACGGATGCCCGACTCCCCACAACCGCCTCGGGAACGAGCTATGACGACGAAGCCGAACAAACTGACTCCCGACCAGGCCGTGGCGGTCCGGGCCTGGCTCGAAATCGCTTGGCCGGACATCGAACGGCGTCGGCTGAGCCGTGACGCGGCCGCGAGCCTGTGCTCTGCCACGGAGGGTTTCCGCGTGACTGCCGCGAACATCGTCAGCGCATGCCGCCGGCTCGGCAAGACGTGGCCGAGTGACTCGACGGCCGACCAGCGGCTTGGGTATCGGATTCACGTTCTCAAGCGAGCCCTCGGGCACATGTATCGAACTGTTGGAATTGATCCCCCGGACGCCGACGTGGCCCGGCTGCTTGATCTTCGCTGGCCCGCCGGCGAATCGGCCGAAGATGCAGAAGCTGACGAACCCACTGACCCTGACTTCCTCGTGGAGCATCCCATTTCCTCAACAGCGAGGCGAACATGAACATCCTCGACCAGTACCAGACCGACCGTTTGAAGGCCTCGGACATTCCCCCAGGCCGGGAATTCGCGGTCATCGTCGAAAAGGTTGTGCTCGAAACCCTCGACGACGATGAGCCGGCCAAACCCGTGGTTCACTTCGCCAACGCGAAAAAGTCCCTGCCATTGAACAAGACGAACGCGCTGCAAATCGCCGAATGCTACGGGCCGGAAACGGAAGCCTGGTCGGGCCGTCCGATCGTCCTGTACCGAGCCAAGACGATGTTCGGCGGAAAGATGGTCGACTGCATTCGGTGCCGTGTGCCGGTAGCAGGAGAACATCATGCGACCCCAGCACAGACGCCGCCGGCGCCCGAGCCGGCCAACGATCCCGGGGAGGCGCAACCTGGTGACGAAATTCCGTTCTGAGCCACCGTGAGAAAAGCCAAGCCCGCCGGCCGCGACCGAAGGCTTGTTGGCGTCGCGCCGTTCAGCGCAGCCGGCGGGCTAAACAAGCCCAGTAGACCACCACGGCGACGATCCCGCAACTGACGCAAAACAGCACATACTTGACATTTTGCGACATGCGGCGACAATGAGCGTCAGAACCAAATCAAGTCTTTCGGGAGGCTGAACATGGAACTATTACGAATCAGTGAAACGGCCGAAAAGTGCCGGGTTTCCGAAAGGACAATCCAACGCCTTGTTGCCGCAGATCGGTTTCCGCAGCCGGTTCGGATCGGCGCGCGGGTAGTTTGGCCACGCGAGGTAATCGACGACTTCCTTCGCGGGAACGACCGGCCGGGCGTCGAAGACATCCAGCTTTGAGCGGGGCACCCGACGCAAGGGGGAACGAGTCGTAACCACAAGCTCGCGGCGCCGCCGGCCAGTCGCGAGCCTCCCCCGGGCCGGAACAACGGAAAAGGTGAATACACCATGTCAGCGATCGACGAATTCGAGGAAATGGTTGAAGCCGAAGTGGCCAAGCAGAGTGGGCGGGATCCCATCCGGGCCCGGCAGAGAGCGGTCTCCACAGTCGTGCAGAAGAATCCCGACCTGCACAGGCAGTATCTCGCCGAGGTGAACACGGACAAAAAAGCCTACTTCGCGCGTCGCGCCTGACACTCGCCCCAGCGAACGGATTCCCCTCATGCCGGTCTTACTCTCACCACCGCAGCAACTCTTGCAGAGTTTCGAGGGCGAGCTTCTCGCCGTCGATCCGCGGTATTACGGCTTGCTATCGTATTGGGCGGGGCGGGTCCAGGTGGTAGCCGTCGATCGCCGCGGCCGGCGACGCGGAAATCCGCGGGATGCGATCGCGATTACCGGGAGCAAGTCGGCACTCGCGGCTTTCTTCGGCGGGCCACCGCCCGAGCCGGCGATCCTCCACGTCGACGGGAAGCGCGTTGGTGTTCTCGATATCGAGGGATTTCTTACGAAATCGGATCGACCAGGCCAAGCCGGCTTACTCACTCTTCGACAACAACTCGGCGAGCTGGTCGACCAGGCCGACGCCGTTCTGCTCCGGATCGACTCGCCTGGTGGCTCGGTGCCCGGTACGCAGGACTTGGCAGCGGCCGTGCAAGAGGCCCGGAGCCGGCTACCCGTCTTCGCATTTGCGGAGGATCTTTGTGCGGCCGCTGCTTATTGGATCGCCGCACAGGCGGAAAAACTCTATGCAAACGTGCCCACCGCGATGATCGGCGGCGTCGGGATGTTCGTGGGGCTGTACGATCGGTCCGAGCTATTTGCGAAGGCCGGCATCCGGGCCGTGGTCATCAAGAGCGGCGAATTCAAGGCCGCCGGCTGGCCCGGTACCGAAATCACCGAACCGCAAAAAGCCTACTGGCAAGACCTGATCGACCAGGCGGCGGCCCATTTCCACAGGGCGATTCGACATCGAGTTGATCCCGCCAAAGTCGCCAACGGCCGATTGTACCTTGCCGGCGACGCGCAGCGACTTCGCATGATCAACGGCGTGAAATCGTTCGATGCCGTGGTTGCTGAACTCGCCGCACGAGTCAAGAAGTAAGTGTTTACACCAAACCCCAAGGAGAAGAGCTATGTCGAGTGGAACGAAAGAGAAAGCGGCATTCGCGGTGCCCCCGGCCGGCCCCACGGTCTCGACCAAAAACGAGCCGGCGAAATCCGCCGGGCCGAAATTGGAACGGCCGTTCACGCCCTGCGACCTGCACGGTTTTTCGGATGATGATCTTCGGGCCGTTCTGACCTTCAAAGACATCATCGACCCGGATAGAACCTACTACGCTCGCCACCTCTCAGACATCACGGCAATGAGCGAGCAGCAAGCATTCGAGGTTATGAACGGCCGCGACAAAGACGGTCGATCAAATATCGAGGACACCAGGGGATTCATGGGCCTACATCCTTGTGCGTTCGGCTATCGCGTGCTGGAGTTTCTCCAGCGGCGCCCGGACATTCGGCCCCACTTCAACGAGTTTGCTCTTGCGGCGTACCGTCGGACACACGTTGAGCTGTTTCGCGAGCCGCCCGGCGGGGAGAATCTGATTCAGCGCATGCGGATCGACAAGGCCCGCATCGAGGCCGAAAAACGCGAGGCCGAGCGCCAGAAGGCGGAGGTAATCGCCGCAGGGAAGTGGGAGCGGGTGGCTGGCATTTTGGCCCGCTACCTCTCTCCCACCGACCAGGACGTGGGCGAGATGATCGACTTGGCGAACGAACTCGCCTTGAACGAATCCGACCTTGATCGCCTCTGGCGATGGCTTCAATCACTTTACCGCCGCCAACGCCGGGCGGACGCGTACCATGCCGCGGGCGCACGATTCGACGCAAAAAACGAGGACTTGAAACGACTTCGCACAGCCGCCGCGGTCAGACCCGCGTTCTTCGATACATCGGGCGAATACCCCCGGCTCAAGTTTCCGCCGGCGATGATTGACTAACCCGCTTCTCCTCGGGTTGGGTTTGCGGCGGGGCGGGGGGCCGATCATCACCCCCGTCCCGTCCGTGTTTGCGGACACCCCCCCGGGGGTGGTTGGGTCCTTTGCCGGGGGGCCGCCCGGGGCGAAGCCCGTCCATCCAGCGGCGTTTTTTTGCGTGAGGGTGTGATTTTCTGGTAAGCGCCGACGCGCACGCGGGAGTGGTGAAATGGGCGGAAAACAACGGAAACAGACGAAATCGACCACGAAGCCACGATCCGGATCGGCAGAACTCGATCGTCGCCTGGCAATCGAGGCGGCCGAGCGGATGAGGAGAGGGGAGAAGCCGACGCGCGACCAGGCGGCGGCCCTCCGACGGGTGGAAAAGCGACGGGACGATGATCTGCGGGCCGAACACTACGGGTCCGTCCCGAGGGCGACCTGGCGGGCCTGGTCGGGGCACCTGGCCCACAAGACCCTCGACGACCTGGCAGATCGGTTTGGGATGCCGGTGCAAGGCGCCACGATCGACGTGGAGGCCGTCGTGCGCTGGCTGTACGGGTTCTTGCGAGAGGTCGACGTGCCCGGCGACGATGGGGAGGCCGACACCAGCTCGCTCGAATTGATCCGACATTGGCGGGCCAAACGCGAGGAACTCAAGTACCTCCACGAAGCCGAGCAAACTGTGAGCCTGGCGGACGTGGAACGGGGTTTTGCGGTGATTGCTGAGATTTTCCGATCCGCTGGCGAAGCGGTCCGGTCTGAGTATGGGGACGCGGCGGGTAAGATCCTCATGAACTGCTGGCAGGACGTGCGCGACCGCCTGGACGTAATGTTTGCGGTCAAGGTCGAGTGACAGCGGCGAATACAAAAACACCCTATAGGAGTGACGGCCATGGCGAATCCGCAAATCGTTGTCGAAATGGACGCCGACGAAGCCAAGATGTGGCAGAAGTTCAAGCGGATCGAGAACGCCGAGGGGGGCGTGGAGGCGGCGCTGAAGGCGATCGGGCGGGCGACGAAGGACGTTTCCAACGAAAACGCCAAGATGGAACGGGCGGCTGCTCAGACGCTGCGGTCGATACAAACGCCCCAGGAGCGGTACAACCAGAAGATCGGCGAACTCAAGCATTTGTACGACAAGAACAAACTGTCACTCGACCAGTACCGTCGAGCGGTCGAGCAAGTGGAGAGCCAATACAAACGCGCATCGGACTCGGGGGAAGATGCCTTTGGCGACAAAGCACTCCGCAACCTCGTGCAATACACCGCAGGCATAGCTTCGATCGCCGCCCTGCTGGGCAAGGCGGTGCAAATGTTCCATGACCTCGACGCCGAAGCCCAAGCGGCCTTCGACCGGATGAAGGACTCGCGGGCGGGGCTGGCGGAACTCGCCGGACTGGCAAAGTCGCCCGAAGAGGCGCAGCAACTGGTTGAAACCGCGCGAAAGGCGTATGAACGAGGCGTCGGGAAGTCTGAGGACGAAGCGGCCGGCCTCCATTACAAATTGAAATCGACCGGCCTCTACGAAGAGCGCAAAGTCTTCGAGGATCTGTCCAAGTCGGGCGTCGTCACCGATGTCATTCCGACGATCGGCGCGACGGCGAAGATTCAGGCCGCAATGGGCAAGGCGGAGACCGGCGACGCCACGGCCGTTCTCTCGAAGCTCTATCAGGCGAGCGACGTTACCCAATACCGGATGGAAGAGATTGCACGGGCCGCGGCGGAGCCGGCTCTCTTCGCCGGGAAGCTCGGTATGAAGGATGAGGAGTTGCTGGCGCAGCTCGCGGGCGGTCTTCAGACTCTCGATGTGTCCAAGGTGGACTCCGGCGCGCGGGCCTATTACCAGGCCCTGCTGCAACGAGGCGGCTTTGAAGGGCTGTCGGCCGAAAAACAGATGGCGGAGGTAAAGAAGCGACTCGGCACGATGGACGCCGAAGAGCAGAAGAAGTTCTTCGGTTCGATCGAAGCGCAGACGTTTTACGAAGCGCTGATGACCCAACAGGGCCAGCAGACTTTCCGGGAACAAATGGTCGCTCTGCCTGAGGCCGAGCGGACGCAGCTCGCCATCCAAAAAACGATGCTGCCGGAAGTCGATACCGGATTGCGGCGGACCCGGATCGCAGGCGAGGCCACCCGTCGGCGAGAGGCACAAGACATCCCAGAGGGCCGGGACAGGGCGCTTGCAGAAGCGATCATTGAAGATCGGGTTGCCTCGCTCAAGAGCGAAGGCCGCGACGTGGAAGCATGGATGGGGCGGCAACTCTGGGGCATGACGCGATTCCTGGGCTCGTTTGCCGGCCGCGGCGACAAAATGATTATCGAAAGCGCCGGCAATTTTCGCGACGCACTTTCGGCCGACACTCAAGCAGAACTGAAGCGGTATTGGGAGGAACGGCGGGGCCAAACTCGCACTCCCGCCACCCCGCAGACAGCCGGGCAAATCGGCGGGCCGAAGCCCGGGGACTTGATTACGCCAGTCGTGCCCGTGCCCGCAGCGGCGGCGGATCCGCGAATCGACAAGACGAATGACCTCTTGGAAAAGATCCACACCACCCTGGAACGGAACGCACCGCGCGACAACCGCACCCCACGCCCCATGCCGGCGGCCAGCGCGGCAGCCAACACGATGAACCGGGAGTGAGATCGTGAGTTTCCAGGACCGCCTCCTCAACCTCGAGCGCGACCAGATCGACGCCGACACCGAGCTGACTTTCTCGCGGCAAGAAGTCGAAAGTCTCGCGGCGATTCTCTTCCGGGCGTTGCGCCTTGCCGCCTTCCAGCAAGAGCAGCTCCAGCGGATGGCACAGCTCGTACCCGTGCCCCACCAGGCCGACGCTCTTCTCTGCCTCAAGAGCTGCAACGAACGAGGCGAAGCCATCGCCGCCGACTTCGCCGCCTGGCTGGGGCCGGAACTGGCGGAGGTGCTGTTGCACCTGGCAGCAGCCGAAAAGACCCAGGGAACCGGAACATGAGGGGGCGAGACAT
>Ga0209612_1000376_pt1 | contig 48355 bp, 34 predicted proteins | sample BioC12SIPDNA_FD_185746 | JGI IMG/M metagenome (GOLD analysis project Ga0209612, IMG submission 185746) | Anaerobic biogas reactor microbial communites from Washington, USA - Biogas_R1_B C12 SIP DNA (SPAdes) (version 2) | ecosystem: Engineered > Bioreactor > Anaerobic > Unclassified | place...
ACCTGGAGAGCTCCGCGATGTGGGCGATGGATTTCTCTATCCTGGCGATTTCTCCGAGCACTCCGGAAAGCCTTCCCTGGGCGTCCGCCGCTTCGTCCACCGTGGACTGCATCACCCGGCCCGTCTCCTCGGTCACCTCCATGGATTCCCCAGCATTTCCGTGAAGGGTGGTGATCAGGGCCGCAACTTCCCTGGCCGCCCTGCTGGATTCTTCCGCAAGCTTCCGGACCTCGTCGGCCACGACAGCAAAGCCTCGGCCGGCTTCCCCGGCCCGGGCAGCCTCGATGGCGGCATTCAGCGCCAGCAGGTTGGTCTGGTCTGCGATGGAGGTAATTACCGTGACGAAACCGGAGATCTCTTCCACGGACACAGCCAGGGCCCGGATCTTCTCCATGTTCGTCCCGGACTTCCCGCCGACGGCCCGCACTTTCCGAATGACCTCCTCCACCTTCTCAGCCGCTTCCTTCGCCATGGACGCCGTCTGGTTCGCCGCCGCCACGCCGTCGGACGAGGCCCTGGCCGCCGCCTGGGCGCCTGCGGCCACTTCCTCCACTCCGGCGTTGGACTCCTCGAGAGCCGCGGAATTGCTCTCGGATATGGAAGCTACCTGCTCCAGGGATCCCCTCACTTCCTCCACGGAAGCGTTGGTCTCCTGGGAGAGAGCCGCGAGAGTTTCCGCTCCCCGGGCCACCTCTTCGGCCGCAGCCACGATTTCCCGAACGGCTTCCGCCTGGTTCGCAGCCATCCTGGCCAGGGCATCGGCAAGGGCGCCTATTTCGTCCGCAGAATCATACCGGAAGTCCTCTCTGGAAACGGTCAGGTCGCCGTTCCCCGCCCTTCCGGCCAGGTTCACCGCCCTTCCGAGAGGCCGGGTGATCATGCGGGTGATGACCACCGCCACCGCCATTCCGACCACCACCGCGGCGAAAACCGAAAGGAGGAGCATGTTCGAAACGCTCCGGGCCTGGTCCGTCACCACGTCCGATATTTCGACCGTCCTGCCGACGCTGAACTTCATCACGTCTCCGGCCGCAGACAGGACTGCCTCCCCGGCGGAGGTCCGCTCCTTCCCCAGGCTCTCGAGATCTGTCCAGGTCTTCAGGAAGTCGTCCAGGGCCAGAACATACTGGTCCACGTCCTTTCCCGCTTTTTCAAGGGTCTGTATCAGCTTTTGATCGAATGCGGCCGCCCTGACTTCGGCCAGGACATCACGGACATTCTCCAGCTCTTTTTTCGCCTGGCCGATCATGTCCGTTTTTTTGTTCGCAATAGCTGTGAGGGTCACGTATTCCGTCCTGTGGACGGACTCCACCAGGCCGTCGAGGAGGGCGATGTTCTCGAGCCTCGTGGGGACACTTCCCATGGAGGAGGGATCCTCCAGGTCTTTTTCCAGGGCGTCCTTTTCGTCAAACAGAAGATCGTAGGCTATTTTTCGCATGGACTCCCCCGCTTCCGCGGCCTTCCGTCTCTGGCCGGCCATACCGGCGATCAGTTTCTGGGATTCCTCCAGCAGTCTCCGGTATTCGGCGACCTGCTCCTCAGACTTCTTCACTCCTTCCGCGAGCCGTTCCAGGCCGGGGTGGGCTGCTGCATGCTCCCCTGCTTTCTTCAAAACCCCGTCGATGGCCTCGAAATCCGCGAGGGCCGCCTGGAGGTCCTGGTAGCTGTCCGCGAGAACGTATGTGCTAACGTGGAGCATCAGGTTCTGGGCCATGTTCTCGATTTCGTCGGAAAGTTCAATTCCCGGAACGTACCGCTGCCCGAGAGTCCCCACCTCGGAAATCACATTGTTCATGTTGCGCCAGGCAAACCATCCGGCCGCGGAAAAAATGACCAGTACGGCGGCGAATCCGGCTGCGAGTTTTGTTCCTATCTTCATGTTCTTCAGCAATCGTTTCACCTCGAGGAAGAAGGATGGCGGAAGGCCCTTTATCCCCTGACGGGGCGCCCCGGGGCTTCCGGAACACTACAGACTATACCATGAATTTCCCGGCGGCAAAAGAAACAGGCCGCCGGGTCACTCCGGCGGCCTGTCCGTTTTCCTGCCGTTCCTCAGCCGATGAATTTTCTCAAAACCTCCAGGGCTTCCGGAAAACTCTCCCTCCCGAGGCCGACCCGAAAATGGTTCCAGTCAACATCGAACACCGAGTCGGGAAGGACCATGAGGCTTTTTTCCTCCACTGTTCTCTCGCAGAAATCCCGGACGGACTGTGTGCCGAGAAGCTTGGGAAAGACCGTGGAGCCTCCGCCGGGCTCGAACCATTCGAAGCAGTCCTTTCTGCCGGAAAAGAATTCCCTCGCAAGGGAAAGGTTTCTCCGTACAATCGCCCGGCAGCGCTCCGCAAGTTCGTCCCTCCTCCGGAGGGCCGCGATGGCCAGAATCTCCGAGGGTGCGGAGGAACAGATGGTAGTGTAGTCCTTCAGTGACGCCACCCGGTCGAGAAGCCAGCCGTCCTTTGAGGTGATCCAGCCGATCCGCAGGCCCGGCAGGCCGTAGGTCTTGGAGAGGCCGCCGAGGGCCGCGCTCTTCCTGTACAGGGAGGGAACGGAAGGCAGGCGCTTTTCCGGATCATGCTCCAGGCCGCGGTACATCTCGTCGGAAAACAGGAAGATGCCGTTTTTCGCAGCGAAATCCACCACGGCGGCCAGCTCGTCCTCCGTCGGGAGAAAGCCTGTGGGGTTGTGGGGAAAGTTGATGATGATCAGCCGGGTATTCTCCTTGGCCGCTTCCTGGAGGAAGGGAAGATCGAGTTTCCACGCCCCGTTCTCCTTTTTGAGATACCACCTGGTGACCTCGCACCCGAGGGACTTGGGAATCTCGTACAGGGACTGGTACCCCGGGCTGAGGACGATGACATGATCCTTCTCGTCCAGCAGGGCGTTCATGGTGAGGAAAATGCCTTCCTCCGGGTTGAGCACCAGGGTATCTCCGGAGGTCACGTCTGCGGCGGCGGCGATCTCCTCCCGGAGCAGCGGGTGCCCCCTGGACTCGGTATAGGTCAGGCGGAGATTCCTCCACAGTTCGGCAATTTCTGGACCGCCTCCCTCGAGCAGCTCTTCCGCCCGGAGGGATTCGCAGTCCGACGGGCTCAGCAGATGGCGTACCGAAAACTCATATCTGGCGAAGTACCGCTCCAGAAGAAAATCCCGTACCTTCATTCAATCACAGCCTTCTATGAAAATTCCGGGCGGGCCGGTCATTCCGGCTCATTATAACCGCCTTCCCGGCAAGGTGAAAAGGGCAAATACGGGAAAAGCATCCTTTTGATCTTCTTTCACCTTTTTTCTCCCTCCGGCGGTTCACCCGGGTCGAAAAAGGCCCCCCGAAGGGGGCCGGGCGCTTCTTTCGGATCATTTCTTCCTTTTGGACGATGCCGCGATTTCAGGGACGAGTCCCCGGTTTTCCTCCCCTGTCCGGAACCGGGCGACGGCCCGTTCCATGGCGGAGCTCAGGTTCACCAGCTCCTCAGAGGCGGAGGCGATGGACTCCACCACCTTCGACTGCTCCTGCATGGCTCCGGCGATGCCGGAGACCTGGTCCGCTATTTCGGAACTGCTCTTTGCGACATTGTCCATGCCCGCCGTCATTTCCTCGGCGCTGGCGGACTGTTCCTCCATGGTTGCGGCAATGGTCTGGATATTCTCCGCCACGATGTTCACCCGCTTCACCACGTCGGCGATGAGGGTGCTCGTCTCGTCGGCCCGGGCCACCAGGTCCTTCAGGATCTTCGACGAGTTTTCGGAATCCCTCAGGGCGCTGTCCGTACGGCTGGATATTTCGCTGATGAGCTTGCCGACCTCCCCTGCCGCACGATTGGATTCTTCCGCGAGCTTTCTCACTTCTTCCGCCACCACGGCGAATCCGCGGCCGGCCTCTCCGGCCCGTGCGGCCTCGATGGCGGCGTTCAGCGCCAGGAGGTTCGTCTGGTCGGCAATGGACGTGATGATGCTCACGAAACCGGAAATGTTCTTCACCGTCCCGGCAAGGTTCGTCACCGCACTGCTCACATCTTCGCCCGCCTTCGCCGTCTCGGTGATCAGGCCGGCCATGTCCTCCACGGCCTTCCCGCCCTTCTGGGCGGCATCGGAGATAAGCGCGGCTTCCTCCCCGGCCTCCACCGCTGCCTTCGCTCCAGCCTGGGCTCCGGCGGCCACTTCCTCCACCCCGGCATTGGTCTCTTCCACCGATGCCGCGGCGGATTCCGTATTCGAGCTGGCCCTCTCCGCCATGGCCATCACTTCCTCAATGGACGCCGTTGATTCCTCGGCGGCGGCGCTCATGTCCTCCGCCCTCGCAAGGACCGCTCTCGAACTCTTCGAAATCTCCCCCATGGATCCGGCCACCAGAGTGATCATGGAGTTGATCCCCTCCACCAGCAACCTGACCTCGGCAAGACCGCTCCGGAGGTCCACCGTGGACGTCAGGTCGCCGCCCGCCACGAGCTCCATCTTTTCCGCCACCTTCCGGATGGGCGAGGCGATGCTTCCCGCCATCCAGAGCGACACGGCGATGACGAGCAGGGCCACCACCGCGGCGGCGATGATCACCGTGTTCCGTATCACCCGAACCGGGGCGAGAAATTCCGCAACGGTGGAGGTCATTCCGAGAACGCCTCCGATGGTGGGGATGGGGTAATAGGCCACGTACTTGTCATCGCCCTCGAAGAAATAGGCTGCGAGTCCCTCCCGGCCGTCCAGTCCCTTCCTCATGGCTTCGGCAAGTTCCGGGGTGATTGCCCCGGCGGCCTTTGAGGTATCGAGCACCCCGATGTGTCCCTTGTTCGGGTGGGCTGTGATGATGCCCAGCCTGTCGGTGACGTAGGCATAGCCCGTGGCGCCCCAGCGGACGGGGGCGAGAAAGTCATCGAGCCCCGCCACGTCGAAGGCCGCCGCAAGAACGCCCGCCCGACTTCCGTCCTTCTCCACCGGCACGGCAAAGACCACCGCATTTTTGCCTGCCTGTTTCACCACTGTCACAGGGGAAACGTAGGTTTTCCCGTCCGACAGCACTTTCTTCACCCCGTCCTTCCCGGGAAAATCCTGGAAAGCACCGGTGAGGTGCCGTTCCCCGCCGTCCGGGGACACCACCCAGATGTCGACGAGGTCGTCATAAAGCTTCGTCGCCTCAGAAAGGCCCGGTTTCTGGGTTTCCCATTCCATGCTCCTCACGACGTTTCTCTGGGACTGGAGGATCAGGAAATTGAGCCGTTCCCTGAAAAACATATCCGATTCAACAGCCAGCCCCTTGCCGAGAGCAAGACCTTCCTTCTCAGCAGCCGCCACAAGGGCCTTGTTCGAGCTGTTCACCGCCAGAAAACCGATGATCGCCAGTCCTCCGAGACTCAAGGCCAGGAAAATACCGAGAAGCCTTCCCCTCAGGGTGTTCATTTCTATCCTCTCCTCTGTGTTCATTCTCAGTTTTTTCGATTATGCATGATGTATTAATACGTAACTTTATCACACCACAAATATTTTCTCCATTTTGTTAATTTTTTATCTTATATTTTCTTTCCTGTATTGAGCTTTGGCCATTTTATCTTTTTTTCATTTTTGGCCAATTTTCTTTTTTCAATACTTTTTCCCGCACCTTCTCCCCGGGGAATTCCCTGATCCAGAGAGACGGGAACTCTCTATCGGGGCGTTCATGCAGGGAGAATCTCCCGGCGGACAATCAGGAACGGAGGAACGGCGTCACCCCGCCGTTTGTCTGTTGACTTCCCGGGCCCTTTGTCGTTTTATTATTGAAAAGACTGCCTGAAGGCAAACACAAGGAGGTTCCGCCATGACCGAACGCAGGAGAACCGGAGCGTTGCTTCTTGCCCTTCTGTTCCTGGGAGGGGCTCTTTTCACCGCTCTTCCGTCATCAGCCTTCACCCCGCCCCCTCTTCCCGGAGACGAGGAAGAGATCGCGCCGCCACCCCCGCCCGTCTTCGGCGAGGAGACCCCGGAACCGAAAAAACCGGAGCAGGAGGTTAAACCGGCGCCTAAGCCCAAACCGACGCCGAAGCCCCAACCCAAACCGCAGACGAAGCCGAAGACAAAACCCAAGGCGGAGCCCAAGGAACCATCCTATACCCTGGACCAGCTCTTCAAGATGGGGATGAACGCCTACAAGGGAGAGAACGGAGCCGCCCAGAGCTACGCCGAGGCCCTCAAATGGTGGGGCAGGGCAGCGGCAAAAGGGCATGCCGTGGCCCAGTACAACATGGGAATCATGCACAAAAACGGCGAGGGAACGAAAAAGGATTATAAAAAGGCCCGGGACTACTTCCTCCAGTCGGCCAGGAACAAGTACGCCAATGCCGCGGAACAGCTCGGCCACCTTTACTACGGAGATTTCCTCGGGAAGCCGGACTACGGCGAGGCGTACCGGTGGTACGAGCAGGCCGCTCAGGAAAACAGGGCCTTCGCCCAGTTCCGCCTCGGACTGATGCATTACAAGGCCATGGGGCGGCCCAAGGATGCCCTGAAAGCCTATTACTGGTTTGACGAGTCGGCGAAGAACGGCTTCATAGACGCCATGGTGAACCTTGGAGTCCTCTACGAAAAGGGGGACGGAGCCGTCTTCAGCAGGGAGAAGGCCTTCCAGTGGTATTCGAAAGCCGCTGAAAAGGGATCCCCCCTCGGCATGGCCTATCTCGGCGAAGTCTACTACCAGGGCAGGGGCGTGCCAAAGGACGAGCGAAAGGGCATCCAGCTCCTGGAGCAGGCGGCGGCGAAAAAACAGCCCTATGCCCAACGGCTGCTTTACAAAATAGACAACATCAAGTACATGAAGTACCGGAACGTGAAATAATCGTTCTGAAACAACGGGGCCCCTTCAGGGGCCCCGTTGTTTTTTTACTTTACCGTGACAGTCTTCAGTATAGCCTCCAGGGTCGCCTGTTTGCCCCCCTTTCCCCGGAAGAGGACGAGGGCAACGCCCCTGTTGCTGCCAAGGGGCGGAAAGAGAAGGTTCACCGCTCCGTCCTCGTCCGCCCGGAGCACCTTCGCCCCTCCGAGGGAGACCGTCCGGGCACCGCGGAGCTCCTTTTTCGCCTCCCCGTACTTCTTCGTCACCCCTCCGGAGACGCCGTGGACCGGGTTGTCGAAGCTTCCCTGCCAGTAGACGTGAAGCGATTCCACGTCATGTTCCTTCATTGTCTTCCCGTTCCAGGTAGAGGGAATGCCGAAGGTGACGTTCCCGATGGTCACGGATTTCCAGCCTGCGGGCAGCGTTCCCGCCCCCTTGTCCGCCCCGCTCTGCGGAGGAGTTTTTCCCGCCGTGAACGACATTCTTCCGGCGATCTCCCCGAACATGGGGGCGTACTTTTTCCAGCCGCTCCCGCTGCCGGCCACCACGTGAAGGTAGGCTCCCATGCCGCCCTCGGCTCCGTCGGCTATGAAGAAGAACTTCCGGGTCACTCCGGGGGCGTTCCCCTGGAGGTAGTAGGCCTTACGGCCGCCCAGGGTCACCGTTCCCTCACCGGAGAGGGAGTCGAAGATCCGGTTGGCGGTCTTTCCGGTATAGAGCCCCTTGATTTTGCCGTCGGTGAGCCCCGGCGCCAGGGTGCCGATGCGGACGACGGCCACCCGCTTGCCGTCTATATAATAATCGTAGTTGACGAAGGGGTGTTTCCCGTTCTCCTTCCCCGAGGAGCTTTTCACGCTCTGGAAGCCTCCGGCGGGGATCTCGTACCGGATTCCGGCGAGGGTGAAGCTCTTCCACCCTCGCCAATGCTGCTGCGTGTCGGCTGGTGGAGTTCCGGGACTCTTCGCCGGCGTTTCCGCCCCCGAATCCTTCCCTCCGCCGGAAGAAGGCTTTACTGCAGGTTTCTTTGCTTCCGCCGCATTCTTCATCCTGGCGATATAGTCCTGCAGTTTCCGAACGTGCTCCTCCACCACCGGGTCGGGGAAGATGGCCAGGCCTTCACGGTATTTCTCCAGGGCCTCTTCGTACCGTTTTCCCTTCTGCAGCTCCGCCGCCATGCGCCAGACGGCCTCCGCCCGGGCCCGTGCATCGGCTTCGGCCTGTTCCTGCCTGCGCTTCCGGTCAGAAATGAAGTTTTCGAGCTTCTTCACATGATCCCGGACGGCCGCGTCGTCGGAAACTTCCAGGCCCTCCCGGTATTTTTCAAGGGCCTCTTCAAACTTTTCCTTCTTCTGGAGTTCCGCAGCCTGGTTCCAGACCTCCACGGCCCGCTTCCGGGCATCTTCGGCCCGGGACTTTTCCGCCTCGCCCTTCATCCGCGCCAGTTCCCGCTCGATGGCGGGATTGCCTGGATCCAGTGAAGCCGCCCTTTCCATGGCCATGACCGCCCGGTCACGGCGGGCGGCGTTCCACTCGTTCCGTCCGGCCTGGTACTCCCTCGCCGCTTGGATTTTGTCCTTTGCCACGGTCACGGGAAGGGTCACTTCCGTCCGGCCCGCTTCCTTTCCCACCACCTTCGCCACGACCGTGACGGTCAGTGAACCAGTTCCGTTCAGGATCACCGAGGCGGTGTCCCAGGACGCGAGGCTGATTTTTCCCGGCCCGGACACGGACCATTCCCAGGTCACGGCTTTCGAGGGGGAGACAGCGGCCTTGAAGGTGGCCGTCTGCCCTTCGATCCACTCCTCCCGGGGAGGATAGTCCACCCGTCCGTCGGGCAGCACGATCTGCCCTCTCTCGGAGAAGGCCTGGACCCTGACGGTGACGTCCAGGGACCGCACGGGGACGGTTCCCGAAAGCTCCGCCGCCGTTTTTCCTCCCTTGTCCCGGACAAGAACCGACACCGGGACGGGATCGAGCCCGCTCACCGGCCCGACGAGGGCGCTTCCCCCTTCATGGCCGTACTGCCGGGCGGCAGGAAAGGCCGCCTTCCAGTCAAAATCGAAGATCTCGTCCGCGTTCACTCCCGGCGGAAGCTTTACGGAGGCCCGGAAACTGTCGCCCGGGGTCACGTATTCCGGAAGCGCCAGGGAGAGGGGAGGCGTGTCCACCGTCATCCGCACGGGATCGGAGACGCCGAGGACCACTCCTCCGGCCCCCCGCACTTCGGCCCGGATGTCAGCAATGCCCGGCCGGGCCGCCCGGCCGCTGAATCCCGGCCCCGTTCCCTCCGCGGGGTTCCACTGCACTTCCGGGCTGCCGGAGAGGCGGATCCGCGGCACCGGTGACCGGTTCACCTTCGATCCCGGAGGGGAGAGAGGGTAGTCCACCCGGCAGGAGACCGTTTCCCCGAGAATCACCCGTTGGGGGATGCCGGATAGGGTGACGGTGAAGGGCTTCACTTCCACATCCCGGTTCACCGTGACCTGCCGCCCCGCCGAATCCAGGACCAGCAGGGTGAACCGGAACGTCCCGGGCCGGTCGGGGATGAAGGTGAGAATATCCCCCGACCCGGTAACCGGACCTCCCCACCGGAAGGTATAGGGGGGCTTGCCCCCTTCCGCGGAAGCGGAGAGGGTGATTCTCCCGTTCACCGTCCCGGGCTCGGGGTCCGCCCTGACGGCCCCCTTCAGGGGAGGAGCCTTCAGCTCGGGGGGCAGCTCCATCACGGGGAAAGAGACGGAAGCCGCGCCCAGAAGAAGGTCTTCCGTGTCCCGCACCTCCACCCGTGCCGATGCCGTTCCGGCAGCGGTGCCGTACAGAGTCGCCTCCTGCCCGATGCCCGAAGACGCCAGGGACGTCTCCGGCCCCGGAATCCACTTCCACCGGAGATCCTTCGGCGCATCGGCGTCCTTCACTTCCGCCTTCACACGGACGTGCTCGTCCCGGAGAAAGGTGTCCTTTTCCACGGTGCGGAGGCCCTGCCCCTGCACCCATTCCTGCGGTCGGGGTCCTGCCGGGCCGAGAACCGTCACGGCCACCTCGTACCCCGTCACCTCCACGGCCAGCGTTTTCTCCGCCAGGGTCTCCCCTCCCTGACTTCTGGCCTCCGCTTTCAGGACGTATTTCCCCGCCTCCCGGGGGAGGAAGGAATATTCCGTGGAATCCGCGGCTTTCGCCCCGCTGCGGGACGCCTTTCCCTCCAGGGTCCACACGACGAAGGCCCCTTCCGGCAGTCCGGGCTTCGCCCCGGCCTTCGCTTTCACTTCCTCCCCTACCTTCGGTTTCGGGGGCATGGCCGTGACGGTCAGTTCAGGCCCGACTACTTCTATTTCGAGCTGTTCCGATTCGCCGAGGGTGCCGTTCCCGTCCAGGGCAACGGCCCAGATCCGCACCGTTCCGGGTTCGGAAAAGACGGCTTTCGTCCGTCCCTCCTCCGATTCCGGAGGGGAAAAGGAGACCTCCGTAGAGGGCTCGAAGCGGAAGAACAGGTCTCCTTTCTTCGCTCCCTCCGCCGACGCCAGGAGTTCCACTGGCATTCCGGCGGTCACGGGGCCTGCCGGAGGACTCACCCTCCGAAGCGTCACGGCCGCGTCCTTTTTCTCTTCCCCGGCTGCGTCCGCCGGTCCCGTGGTCCGCTTCGGGTCCGGAACCACCCGGATGCTCGCCAGGATGGACCGGAGCTGCGACATGAGCCCCCGGGCGAACCGGGCCGTCTCGGGGTCGTCCTCGGGGATGTTGTCCTCTGCGAGGGAGAACTTTATCTCCGACCGGAAGTCGAGAGCGGCCTCTCCCCTGATCACCAGGCCGTTCAGCACCACCCGGCCGCCGGTGACGAACCGGCCGTCAGGGGATCGCTTGATGTTGTACGACGGGCCCTGCACGGCGAGATATCCCTCGTAGCCGTCCACGGCGACCCTCTCGAGGGTCCCGTACTGGTTGTTGGTCTCCACCTGCTTCTTCACCGACTCGAGGGTCCTGCCCCTCCATGTGCCGATCTGCAGGAGGAACTCCCCCCGGACGCTTCCCCGGGACGTATCCTCGTCAAGGGTGAGAAGCACACCCTCTTCGTTGGGGCCTCCCGCCCACGACGCGGAAGCGGCCACCGAACAGCCCATGGGAAGGACCTCCACGGACCTGTACGCTTCGGCGAGAGATTCCATGGGGGCTCCCTTCTGATTCCCTCGCAATTTCCTGTAGACGGTAACACCCACGCTGCCCCTCACGCCCCGGGTGTTCTGATGGGGGGTGAACTGGATCTCCGTCTCGGGACGGGCTGTCCGTTCTCCCCCGCCGCCGCCGAAGCCGTCGGTTCCCCCAACGGTCTCGCCGAGGATGACGAAAGACCGCCGTCCCTGGCTGGGCTCGCTGCTCCACCGGAAGGAGTCGGCGGCCTGTTCGGCCATGCCGGGGGGCAGAAGGGCCTTCACGGCCACGATCTCTCCCTCCATGACCGTCGCCGGAAGTTCGAGCCTCAGCGTTCCGTCGTCTTCAGCCGCTCCATCCTTTTCCGGTCCTTCTCCGGCGTCTCCTGGAACTGCAGGCTTCCCGCCGTCCTTTTTTTCCGGGTCCGTATCGGGCTTCTCTGTGTCCAGGTCGGGCTCCTCCTCTTCGGGACCGGGCCAGGAGGGCTCCGTGATCTCGATGAGCCCCGACTCGGCGGCCGCGGTCCGCCCCTTTCCGTCCCGGGCGGTCACCCGGAACCTGAGAGACTGGCCCGCCAGGCCGCGAGCGGATTTCACCAGCCGTCTCCCCGCGACGGCCGCTCCGGAGCTCCATTTCCCGGAGACACTGTCCCACTCGTGCCATTCGTACTCAACGCCGTCCCGGGGATCCTTCACGGCAAGCCGGATCGTTTCGGTATCGCCCACCTTCGACGGGTGGGGTTCCAGCGCAACGGACAGCGGGACCTCCCTGACGACGGAGATCTTCCTGGACGCCGATCCCTCGAAGAGCACCGTCCCGTCAAGGACCTGGGCGGCGTAGAAGACGATCTCCGCCGTCTTTCCCTCCCAGGGGGCCGTGTCGAAATGAAGGGCGTCTCCGTCCCCGGCGAATTCCCCGTTGACGGACCACTGGTATTTCAGGGTTCCTCCCCCCTTTCTCGGGAAGGCGGTGCCCGAAAACCGGAGGGGTGTTCCGGCCGCGGCCTCGGTGATATCAGGTTCGAGGAGGACCCGGAGTTCTCCTCCGGCTCCTCCGGGAGGCAGAACCTCCAGAGAAAGGGCGGACGCCGAGACGAAACGGTTCTTCGTCCGTGCCTCCACCCGGATCTCCACGGTCCGCCCCTCGTAGCCCACTCCGTCGAAGGATATGGTCCGTTCCGCCGTGGAGGCGATCCGTCTCCCGTCCACGAACCAGATGTACCATTCGAACCCCTCGCCTCCAAGACCGAATTCCTCCGTCTCCGCCGTGAGAGGAACAATTTCGCCCGCCCGGAAGGAATCCACGGGGCAGGTCAGCCGCAGCCGCGGACGGGGCGTATCGGCTGCGGAGAGGACGGTCACCGGGTGAACTGCCCGTACCCAGTCGGCTCCGGGAAGATCGGCGAGGACATGCACTTCCAGGACCTTCTTTCCCGGGGACGAGGGAGTCCACCGGATGCGGGACGTCGTGTCTCCCTCAAGGGCCTCCCCGTCGCCGCCGGAGGCGAACTTCCAGTCGTACCGGACCGACCGGAGCTCCCTGTCCAGGACGACCGTAAAACTCGCTTCCATCCCCTCGCCCACGGTGTCCGGACCAGAAATCCGCACGCCGGGAGGGGTTTGCCTTCTGCGGAGGGATTCGAGATATTCCCTGTATTCGCTGATCATCCGGCGCCGCTCCGGGGTACCGGAGGGATAGATCAGGGCCCCCGCCCTCGTCCGGACTGCGGGCTGCAGGGTCTTTTCATCGGCCCCGTTCCGGCCGACGATCTCCTCCACGGCGGCGGCGGCCTCCCGGAGGGCCTTTTTTGCCTCCCCGAGGTCTTTCCGGTCCTCTTCGAGGACGATCCGGATCGATTCGGGAGAGCAGGAGGGCTTCCGCACCAGGATGAAAAAGGCGCTCCACCGCTCCCGGAACTCCATAAGGGCGCCATGGACCTTCAACCACTCTTCCCAGTCGGCGATAACCGCCTCCTGGGCTTCCCGGCCGCTTCCGGTCTTTTCGAGAAGAGAGCCGCCGCAGCCCAGTTCCTCACCTATCTCCCGCAGTTTCTTTTCGTTCGTCCCCTGGTCGAAGGCCTTCCGCTTTTCCAGCTCGGCGATGACGTCGGCGAAGTACTGCCGGGTCACTGTTTTCACCTCCGAGACGTACTTCTCATACAGCCGCTCCCCGTACAGGCTGAGGTTCAGGTATCTCCGGGGCCAGACGGGGATGCCGCTCTGCCCGTCGGAGAGCTCCTTCCGCGCCAGGAGTTCGTGGTACATGGCGATGGACGGATGGGACCTCACCTGGGGCACGAGAATGTTGGAGATCTTCGGCACCAGTTCCGGCAGGGTAAAGGCCTCGTCCCGCCCCACGGTGACCGGGCCTCCGCCGGGAAGGCCGTACGTTATGGACTTCACCCTCCACGTTCCCTCCCGTGTCGGCTCGAAGGCCGTTCCCTCGTACAGTTCATCCACCATTTCGTCGTACTGCCACTGCTGCCACGTGCCCACATACCACTCGGCGGCGGCGGTTCCCATGCCGTAGAGGGCCTCGGGAACGGCGAGCGTCGGGAAGAGAAGGTAGACCACGCCGATGGCCGCCCGAGTGTAGTTCTCCATGACCACCGCTTCCACGATATCTCCTCCCGGAACCCGGGACCGGAAGAGCTGGGTTGCCACGTTGGACACCGATTCGGACATGTCCTTCCCCTCCCGGAAGCCGCTTACGTAGGCGTAGAGCTCCTGGCCCAGGTTGACGGCCTTGAAGGGAAGGGAGTTCCCCACGGCACCCAGGATGGACGCGTTGAGCCGGTCGTTGATCCTGCCGATGGGGATGGTTACCGCCCTGGCCTTTCCCCCGGGGCCGGGAAGAAACACTTCCGGGTTCATGGCCCGGAGGCGGGCCACCGTGTGGTTGTCGAGATAGTCCAGCCAGTTGTTGAAGCCGTCTATCGCCCCGTCGGCGGTGGTGTAGGCTCCCTCGAAGAGGCGCCATGCCATGCCGACGGCCAGGTCGAGGGAACCGGGCTTTTCGGCGGCCAGGTCCAGGTAGCGCTTCATCCGCTCAAGCTCCGACGCCGGGATGTTGAGCACCGTCACCTTCATGGCGTCGGCGAGGGCGATCATGGTCTCGTGGGCCTTCGGGGGGAAATCCACCCCCTTCTCCACGTAGGCCTTGAAGGTCTCCTCGAGTTCCGAGAGCAGTTTTCTCCGCTCCCCGTCCTTTTCCGTGGGGGTCCGGGCATCGTCGATGAGCTTCAGCCGGGCATCGATGCCCTTCGACACGTTGTCCCGGATCAGGGCGGAAGCCCGCTCCCCGAGGGAGAGGATCGCCCTGTCGAGACCGGCGAAATCCCTGGGATCCCCGAGGAGCGGTTCGCTGATCTCCAGGATGCGCTTCAGCCTCTGCCCGCCGTCCAACCCCCTGTTCTGCTTCACCAGGGTCACCTGCCGGGCCCAGGCCGCCAGCGTCGTATCGGCGAGGGGACCTTTGGCGATGGCGGCGCTCCGGTCCACGTACTTTGCCAGCTTGAGAATCTTCTCGTGGTAGGCAAGCCGGGCCTGCAGAGCGTCGGTGGTCATGTGGCGGAGCATCTCCAGGCTCACCGCCGGCTCCATGTCCGAGGTCATCCTGTCCGGGGGTTCGTCCATGAGCCGGGCGAGGTCGTCCGGGGCGCCACCCCTCATCCGGAGGTTGTTCTTCAGGTTGGCAAAGATGTAGACCCGCTCCACCGGGTCGGTTACATCCCTGTAGCCCACCTCCCCGTTTTCCAGTACGATCTCCTGCAGCCTCCCCCTTTTGAGGGAGTCCATCTCCGCCCAGTCCGCGGCGGGCTGGGTGATGTACACGTCGAGGGTGGCCTGCCGGTGGGCGGTCACCAGGGCGTCCAGGGACGTCATGTCCAGATTGAAGCTCTCCCGGATGGCGGAAGAGATGAAATCCCTGAGGGCGGCGGCATTCTCCACCTGGGCCGCCAGGGTGGATATGTCGATGTCCCCCTCGAACCTGAGGTCCCGGTAGGATTCACCGGACGACGCCCCGGCATCCATGCGGACGAGGTAGGGAAAATCGGGACGGGCGTCCCTGTACCGACGGACCCCTTCGGCGAAGGCGCGCTCGACACCCTTCCGCCGTACGTCCATGAGAGACCGTTCCGCTTCCCCGAAGGACCGCTCCCATGCCTCCAGGGCTCCGGGAAGGGCGTCCGCCGGGGAGAGGGCCCCCGTCTTCCGCAGCTCCTCCCCCCGGAGACGGATGAATTCCTCCTTGAAGGCCATCACGTCTTTCATGGCCATGCCGTCCCGGCCGAGGGACCGGAAAAACTCCATGCCGTCCAGATCGCCGGCCAGCACGTTCCGGAGCCTGGACTCGAGAAGGCTGTATGCTTCGGAAGGCTGGGCCGGGGGTTTGCCGATGGGGTTGACCTTCAGCCAGTATTCGTTCTCCCGGACGGCCCCGGACGCCGTCAGATTCCCGGCGAAGGAGGCAAGGAGAAAGGCAATAAGTATGGGGAGGAGCATTGCGGGTCGTTTCATGAAGGACACCTCCGAAAAAAGGTTCCGGACCGGGAGCACCGGCGGGAAAAGAAAAGCGGCCCCTCCGAAGAAAGGGCCGCCGTCGGATCAGTCGAGTACCACTGAAAAATCCACCAGGAGCGCCTTCCCGCTTGAAAAGGTCACCTCAAGGGAGGCGTAATCCGCCTCGTCGGACCAGCCGAAGACCGGGCCGTCCTGGAACTGGGGCGGACCGAGCTCCAGCAAGACCTGCCGGGGAGAAGCGTCCAGTCTGACCGCCTTGCCGAGAAGGTAATCCCCTTCCGTCACCCTGGCACCGATGAGAGCCCTGCTGTCCTTCGTGGAAAAATACCGGAGTTCAAGCCCCGGATAGGACAGCTCGGTAAATTTCACCCTGTAGGAGGGATCATGCCGCCCGGGAACTTCCCGGTCGTTCCGCGAAAGGGGCTTTCCCAGCTTACGCACCGCCTCTTCCGGGGTGCTGCCGAACCTCTCCTGGGTTGCCAGGTAAAAAGCGTCAAAGGCAAGCCCCTGGGCTCCGGATACACTCCCCGACCACTCCCCCTGGGGAAGGGGTTCCACGTACTGGCCGTAGACCCATCCCTCCACCACGGGACCATCCGGATATGGAACCCTGGCAATCACCAGGGACCAGGGAAAGGGGTCGGCCCCCTGCTCCTCCCGCATCACCACGGCGGTCTCCCCGCCGGAAAAGCGGCCGATGACCCTACCGGTCCTCGATCCCTCGGCGCGGATGTTCACGGATGATCCCGTGATCCTGACGAGTACGGGGTCCACCTCCGCCGAGGCGGCAGCGGCCGCAATATAAAGCAGCCCGAGCGCGGCCAGGCAGACTATAAATTTCCTGGTAAGCATCATCCATCGCTCCTTTCGGAAAAGTCAGCTTTTTCAGATCGCCAGGAATACTATATACCACCTCCCGCCATCTGGGAAGATTTGACACGCCCGCTCCAGGAGAATACTATGAGCCAAACGACTACCGCCAGGGAGGAAAAACCATGCCACCACTTCACCGACCCGATGCACAATCTCTTGCCCGCACCCTCGTCCTTGCCGCAGCCCTTTTGCTTCTTCCTCCGGTCCTTCCCGGAGCGGCGGCCCTGCAGGAGGGCCCGGACATTCTCGCTCTCCTCGAGGACCGTCGACGGGAGGTCGCCGCTCTCATGGAACGGGCGGTGGTCTACGTCCTGGTGGACCACGGAGATTCCGCCAGCATGGGGACGGGCTTCGTCGTCGCCGACGGATATGTGGTGACCAACGCCCACGTGGTGGACGGGAAGGGAACGATCATTCTCGCCAACCCGGTCCAGAAACCGGTCCGGGCAACTCTGGTCCGCAGGGAATACGGCGGCGAAGCAGGAGGGAACGACTTCGCCCTGCTTCGTTTCTCGCCGGAGGTCCCCCTTCCCACCCTCGTTTTCTCCCCCCGGGTGAGCCGAATGGACAGGGTGAGCTCCTGGGGCTTTCCCCTTCTCGTCACCCAGTTCGACCAGAGCATTGACGAAATTCTGAACGGTGAACTCAGGACCGCTCCTCCCGTAGTGTATACAGAGGGGACCGTCAGCGCCATCGTCGAAAAGCAGGGCAGGCGGAACATTATCCACACCGCAGCCATCGCCTCAGGGAACAGCGGCGGTCCCCTGGTCAACAGCCGCGGAGAAGTAGTGGGCATCAACACCTGGGGCTATACCGAGGAAGACGAGGGAGCGTTCGTCAACGCTTCCCTCCCGGCTGACCGGATAATGGATTTCCTCCGAAGGGCGGGGATAACCCCCAAGGCCTCAAGCCAGGGACCGGTCCTCGGAAAAATCCCGTCGCCCCTTCCCGCACCCTCCCTCCCCCAGGCGGAAGCTCCGGGAGAAGAAGAGCCCGCAGCGGACGAACTCCTGGAACTCGCCAGGAAGGGAGATCCCGAAGCCCAGACTGCCGTGGGGGCTCTGTATTATGACGGCGACGGCGTTCCGAAGGACATGGGCAAAGCCGTGGAATGGCTGGAAAAAGGCTCCGCCGGGGGACATGCCGGGGCAAAGGCCCTTCTCGGCCTGATCAGAATCTTTGAAGACGGCTTCGCGGATCCCTCGGCGGGAATCCGCCTCCTGAGGGAAGCATCCTCAGCACCGGACGCCGATCCGGAAATACAGGGGCTCCTCGCCCGCCTGCTGTACGACGGCGAGATGTGGGGCATCGAACGGGACCTTGATGAATGTGCGGAATGGGCGGAAAAGGCGGCTGAAGGGGGAGACCCCGACGGCATGGGTCTTCTGGCCCTTCTCTGCTATTTCGGCGAGGGAGCGGAAGAGGACGACGAAAGGGCCCTCGACCTGGCCGAACGGGCTGCGGCCGAGGACAGCTCCCTCGGCAAGGCCGCCCTCGCGTGGATATATTACGAAGGCGTCGCCGCCGATGAAGACCTCGAAAAGGCCCGCCTCCTCGCCCTCGATGCCGCCGAAGAGGAAGAATCTCTCGCCCAGGGGCTTCTGGCCTATATGTACCTGAAAGGGCACGGAGTGAAAGAAGACGCCGGGGCCGCGGAAGGGTGGGGACGCCGGGCGGCGGAGCAGGGGAACGAATTCGGGTGGTTCGTCCTCGGCTCGCTTTATTTCTCCGGAAACGGCGTGGAACGGAACCTTCCGGCCGCGTGGGCCTACCTGGACCTGGCCGATGAACGGGCCGTCGCCGATGCTGAAGAACTGAAGGAAGAAGCCTGGGAAAAAATGTCGAAAAAGGACAGGCAGAAGGCAGGGGATCTCAGGAACCGCTGGACGGAAGAAAGGGCCCTTCCCCGCTGATCAACGGGCGGAGGCCCCTTTTTTTCCCATGTCGCACAGCACTTTCGCGAGACCGAGCTTGTGCTCGCGGATGAGGCGTTCGGCGCCTTCGCCGTCCCCCTTCTCCAGGGCATCGAGGATGGCGTTGTGGTCGTTGTTGGCCACCTCCATCCTCTCGGGGCGGAACGCGAAGACGATATGGGAGAATCCGCCTCCGTCCCAGAGCTTGAAGATCATCTCGTTCAGCATGGGGAACGGCCCCTTTGAATACATCGTCCTGTGAAACTCCTTGTTCGCCGCAATGAACCGGTCGCACTCACCGGTGCGCACGTAGCCGTCCATCTCTCCCACCCTGCGGCGGAGGTCGGCAAATGCCTCGGCGTTCAGGAAAGGAAGGGCAGCGCTCGCGGCGAATCCCTCGAGGGTACCCCGGATGGACATGACCTCCACGATCTTCTCGGGGTCGAACTCCGTCACCCGGGCACCCTTGTGGGGTTCCTGCACGACGAGGCCTTCGGATTCGAGAAGTTTCATGGCCTCCCGCACGGGAATGGCCGACACGCCGAGATCCCTGGCCACGGAGGCGACGATGATGTTCATCCCCTGGGGCCATTCCCCCGACACGATTTTTTCCCGCATCAGCTCGTACACGAAACCGGACTTCGTTTTATACCGTTCCTTCAGCAGCATGGCGTCCTCCAGTGCATCAAAAAAACATATACATTGCATATTATACTATATTCATGAGGTTGTCATCCCGGGCAGCGGTCACAGTCCTTGAAACCCGCCGGGCACAGGAAGGGGAGAATCCCGTTTCCCCTGACCTTTGCAGGGTCAGATGAAAAGCCCTTTTTCACGAGATCCTTCCCCTTCGGGATGCTGCGCGAACGGCGAGGAAAACGCTCCTCAGGATGCCCCCCTGATTCTTGCTTCAGGATGGCGCTCAGGAACGGGGATTTCTTACGCCTCGCAGCTGAGCCCCTGTTCCAGCTTTCTGCAGATGAGCCCGCCCAGGCGCTCGGCCCCGATGCGGATTTTCTCGGGATGAACTCCGCCGAAGCTGATCCGCATGCAGTCGTTCCCCATGCCGTTGCCCTCGATGAAGAAGCCCTCCCCCGCCACGTAGGCCACCCGCACGTCGGGAGAGGCCAGCGATTCGGCCAGCAGGTCGGTGGTGTTGATGCCACCGGGAAGCCGGGCCCATGTGAAGAGCCCCCCGTCGGGGAAGGTCCGCACCGTGCCCTTCGGGAAGTATGTGTCGATGGACTCGATCATGACGTCCCGCCGCTCCCGGTAGAGGTCGCAGATCATCCTGTGGTGGGCCGGGTAGTACCCCCGCTTGAAAAACTCGGCGCAGATGACCTGGGGCAGCATGGACGTGTGGGAGTTGGTGGCCGTCTTGGCGTCGAAGAGTTTCGCCGTGATCTCCTCCGACGCGAGGACATAGCCCAGCCTGCTGCCGGGGGAGAAGATCTTGGAGAAGCTGTTGGCGAGGACGGTGTGCCCCGTGGTGTCGAAGGCCTTGATGGGGGGCAGGTCCATCCCGCTGTAGCGGATATCCCGGTAGGGGTCGTCCTCGAGGATGATGGTGTCGTACCGGCTGCCGAGTTCGGCCACTTTCTTCCTCCGTTCGAGGGAAAGGGTGCGGCCGGTGGGGTTCTGGAAGGTGGGGATGACGTAGACCATCTTCGGCCGGAACTCCCGGATCTTGGCCTCCAGGTCCTCAGGGATCATGCCGTTTTCGTCCATGGCGACGCTGACGCACCGGGCCTGGAACATCTCGAAGATCTCCACGCAGTGGACGAAAGTGGGCGACTCTACCAGGATGACGTCGCCAGGGTCGATGAAGAGCTGGCAGAGGAGGTTCATTCCCTCCAGGCCGCCGCTGGTGATGATAATCCTGCCGGCGTCCGCCTCCACGCCCTTGGGAGCGAGGAGCTCGCTGACCACGATGTCCCGGAGGTCCGGCAGGCCCATGACGTTGCCGTACTGGAGGGCCTCCACTCCCCTGCCGTCCCTGGTGATCACCTCGTTCGTTATCTCCCGGACGATGTCGATGGGCAGGGCTTCCCTGGCCGGGGCCCCTCCTCCGAAGGAGATGATGCCGGGATCGTTCATGGCGCCGAAGAGGCCCCTGATGATGGCGGCCGATTTTTCCATGGTTTTCATTCTCTGGGCGAAGACTGTCATGATGCTCCCCCTTTTCTCGGGCAGATTGGCAACTCGTTCATTGCCCGCATTGTATCATTTCGGGGGGAAGGGTACAGCTTCTTCCCGAGCGAACGTGATCGCGGAGCATCCCCGAAAGGGGGGATCTCGCCCTTGCTGTCATTCTGAGGACGAAGCCCGAAGAAGCATTGACAGAATACTCTCTTGATGATAAAAATGGGACAATATGTCCCATTTGTGGAGGTCAATGTATGGCACAGGAAAACGGGCAGGGAGGAAAAATGGACGGGGCGGTCAAGGTGACGTCGATCATGGAGGCCCTCTGTTCGTCCCCGTCGCCCCTGACGGTCCGGGAGGTGGAAGAGATCACCGGCATCCCGAAGAGCACGGCGCACCGGTTTCTTCTGTCCCTGGAGGAGAGGCAGTGGGCCTTCCGGGACCCACTGACCGACGGTTACCGCCCGGGCATCCGCTTCTTTCTTCTTTCCGGGGCCTCGTCCTTTTTCGACGAGCTGATCCGCACGGCGGACCCCGAGATGCGGGAGCTGGTGAAGTCTACGGGAAACACGGCGATCCTCAGCGTCACCGAGGGAACTTCGGGACTGTGCATCCACTCGGTGGAGCCCCAGGCGTCGGTGAAATTTACGGCCCACAGGGGAATGGCCATCCCTCTCCATGCGGGGGCCACGGGCAAGGTGCTCCTCGCCCACTGCGCGCCGGAGATCCGGGCCCGGGTGCTGGCCTCGCCCCTCCGCCGGCCCCGGGGAGACGGACTGGTGGACAGGGCGGAACTGGAGAAGGAGCTGGAGCGGATCCGGGAGCAGGGCTTCGCCTTCAGCAGGGAGGAATGGATGCCCCATGCGGGCGATATCAGCGTGCCCCTCTTCGACGGCCGGGGCGTCTTCGTGGCCCAGATGGGCGTGGCGGGAATCGCGGACAGCGTGTTCCGGGATTTCGACAGTACCCTGCGGCTGCTGAAAGAGGCGGCCCGCAGCGTGGAACGGAAGATGGACACTCATATTTTCGGAGGTGGAAACCATGTTTCAGGTGAATGAACTGAACCGGGAGGCAATGACCATCAGGCTGGAAGGCCCCCTTCCCGACTACCCCGCATTTGAAGAGGGGATCCGCAGGGCGCCGGACCGGGGCTGGACCCTGAACCGGGCCGAGACGGAGCTGGCGGTGAAGAACGCCCTCCGCTACGTGCCGGAGGAGCACCACGCAGCGCTTCTCCCCGAGTTCCTGGAGGAGCTGCGCACCCGGGGGCGGATCTACGCCTACCGTTTCCGACCCGAGGGCCGGATCCGGGGGCTTCCGGTCGATCAGTACCAGGGGAAATGCCTCGCTGGGAAGGCTTTCCAGGTGATGATCGACAACAACCTCGACTTCGACGTGGCCCTCTACCCCTACGAGCTGGTGACCTACGGCGAGACGGGCCAGGTGTGCCAGAACTGGCTCCAGTACCGCCTCATCAAAAAATACCTTGAGGAGCTCACCGAGGACACCACCCTCGTCCTTGAGAGCGGGCACCCCCTCGGCCTGTTCAGGTCCAGGCCCGACGCGCCCCGGGTGATCCTGACCAACGGCCTGTTGGTGGGGCTCTTCGACAACCAGGACGAGTGGCACCGGGGAATGCAGCTCGGCGTAACCAACTACGGCCAGATGACCGCCGGAGGCTGGATGTACATCGGCCCCCAGGGGATCGTCCACGGCACCTTCAACACCATACTGAACGCCGCCCGGCAGCGTTTGGGCGTGGGGCCGAGGGACTCCCTCGCCGGCATCCTCTTCGTCTCCTCGGGACTCGGGGGAATGAGCGGCGCCCAGCCGAAGGCGGTGGAGATCGCCGGTGGAGTGGGGATCGTCGCCGAAGTGGATTCCTCCCGGATCGGGACCCGGCACAGCCAGGGATGGGTCAGCCGGGTGGCGGAGACCTGCGAGGAAGCCTTCTCCATGGCGGACGAAGCCCGCAGGGAGAAAAAGCCGCTGTCCATCGCCTACCACGGCAACATCGTGGACCTGCTCCAGTACGCGGTTGACCACGAGATCCAGATCCCCCTGCTGTCGGACCAGACATCCTGCCATGCACCCTACGACGGCGGCTACTGCCCCCAGGGGCTGACCTTCAACGAGCGGACCGCCCTGCTGTCGAAGGACCCGGCGGAGTTCCGGCGCCTAGTGGACGTCTCCCTCCGGAAGCACTACGAACTGATCAAAATCCTCACCGACCGGGGGACCTTCTTCTTCGACTACGGCAACTCCTTCCTCCGGGCGGTGTTCGACGCCGGGGTGACCGAAGTCTGCAAAAACGGCGAAAACACCTACGACGGCTTCGTGTGGCCCTCCTACGTGGAGGACATCATGGGCCCCGTGCTCTTTGACTACGGCTACGGCCCCTTCCGGTGGGTATGCCTCAGCGGCGATCCCGAGGACCTGCGGAAGACGGACCGGGCGGCCATGGAGTGCATCGACCCCGACCGGAGATCCCAGGACTACGACAACTGGGTGTGGATCCGTGACGCCGAGAAGAACGCCCTTGTGGTGGGCACCCAGGCCAGGATCCTCTACCAGGACGCCGAGGGGCGCACCCGCATCGCCCTGAAGTTCAACGAGATGGTCCGGAAGGGCGAGATCGGCCCCGTGATGCTCGGCCGGGACCACCACGACGTGTCCGGCACGGACTCCCCCTACCGGGAGACGGCCAACATCAAGGACGGCAGCAACATCTGCGCCGACATGGCCACCGTCTGCTTCGCCGGAAACGCCGCCCGGGGGATGACTCTCTGCGCCCTCCACAACGGCGGCGGTGTGGGTATCGGCAAGGCGATCAACGGAGGCTTCGGCCTGCTTCTCGACGGCCGGGAGTCCACCGACGGGATCATCCGTTCCGCCATGATGTGGGACGTCCTGGGCGGCGTTGCCCGCAGGGCCTGGGCCAGGAACCCCAACGCCATGGAGGTCAGCCGGGAAGTGAACCGGAAGTACCCCGGGGGCTACCACATCACCCTCCCCTACTCGGTCGGCGACGACGCCGTGAAGTCGGCCGTGGACGCCCTCTTCAACGGCAAGGAAGGGAACTGACTCCCGCCATGAGGGTGATCCGGAAAACGCCCCGGGACTTCGTGCCGAAGCCGTGGAAAAACGGCCTCGGCGTCACCAGGGAGATCCACATCCACCCGGAAAGGGCGAATTACGAAAAGGACGATTTTCTCTGGAGGCTCAGTTCGGCGGACGTGACCTCGGGGGGGTCCTTCTCCTTCTTCCCCGGTTGCGACAGGTCCCTTTTCCTTCTCTCCGGCGAAGGTCTGGACCTGGAACTCCGGGGTGTGACGGTCTCCCTGGCGGCACCCTTCTCCTCCATCCGCTTCAAGGGGGAGGACGAGGTGATGTGCTCCCTGCCGGGCGGGCCGTGCACCGACTTCAACATCTTCTGCCGTAGGACCGACGTATCATGCGAATACCGGAAAATTCCTGTGACGGCCCTGCAGAAGAGGCTCTTTCTCCTGGGGGACTGGACGGTGCTCTTCTGCCTCCGGGGCGGCGTGACCGCGGAATGGGAGGGTGAATGGACGAAGCTGGAGGGAATGGAACTCCTCGTGCTGGAGGACTACCCCGCCGATTTCTCCCTGACCTGCAGGGGCGCCCCCGACGGGGAGATTCTTCTCATAACGCTCACAGCCCGCGACTGACGATACGAGCCCGGCCTCCCCTCGGGGAAAGCCGGGCTCTTTTTTGCGATCAGGGCAGGAAGGCATCCAACAGGGTGATCCACAGGGGAACGGTGATGCCGGAGAGAAGGGTGCTCGCCGTGATGGCCGCCGCGGCCTGTTCGGCGTCCATTTCCAGCACCTGGGACAGGATGAAGCAGTCCACCGCCACGGGCATTGCGGCGATGAGGATCACCGTGCGGAAAACCACCGGGTTCACCGGAAACAGGAGAAAGAGTCCCCAGGTGAGGGCAGGAAGGAAGAGCAGCTTCAGCGCCACGTCCCTCCAGGCACGGGGCAGCATGGAAGTCAGCGCATCGAGCTTCAGGGTCGCCCCCAGGGAGAGGAGGGCCGTGCCGCTGGCGATGTTCCCCAGGAGCTTCAGGGTCTCGTCCAGCCACACGGGGAAGGAGTTCAGCCCCGTCACCGCCAGGGTGAATCCGGCGAGGCTCGACAGCACCAGGGGATTTTTCGCCATACTCTTCAGGGTTCCCTTCACGGTGTTCCACGAGACCCCCCCCGACAGGGCGAGCTGGGCCCAGGAAATGGAGATGATCTGGTAGCCGATGAAGGTAAAGGCGAGGTAGAGGGAGAGTACCTCCACCCCCTGGAGCCCCACCGCCACGGTGACCACCGGAAGGCCCACAAAAACGGTGTTCGACCGTATGAGCATCAGGGTGGACGACGCGGTGCGCCTCCGCTCCTGCCCAGCGAGCTTCCCGATCAGCCAGGCCGCGGGCGGGGCGGCGAGGAAGGAAAGGTACACGGCCACAACCATGTTCCTGTCCGCCAGGGCGGACATGTCGGCCATGCTGGTCATCCGGAGAATGAGGGCCGGTATGGCCGTCCAGTAAATGGCCTTGTTGATCTGGGTAAAGGCCTCGGGGGACACGACCCCGCGGCGGGCCAGCATCCTTCCGGCGGCCATGACCAGCACCACCGGAAGGATGACGAGAAAACCGTGCATGGACCTAATTCAGTTCCCTGTGCTTCAGGAGGATCCTCACCGCGTTGGTGGCCGCTCCCACCCGGATGTTGTCCGCCACGTTCCACATCAGGAAGCGGGTGTCATCGAAGGCCCGGATGCGCCCCACGTACGTGAGGTCCGTCCCGGCCACGTCAAGGGGCGTGAACATGTCCCGGGAGAGGACCACGTGCTCGCTTGCCTCCAGCGCCGCCTCGATTCCCGGGAGGTCAAAGGGCCTGCGGGTCTCGGTGAGGATGCTTTCCGAGTGGCAGTAGAGCACCGGAACCCGAACGGTGGTGGGCCAGACGGATATGTCGGGGTCCCGGAGGATCTTCCGGGTCTCGTTCACCATCTTCATTTCCTCGTCGGTGAAGCCGTTCTCGAGCAGCGAGCCGATCTGGGGCACCACGTTGAGATGGATCTGCTTTACGAACTTCTTCGGGGCGATGTGCCCCTTCATCTGGTCCTCCAGCTCGTTCATGCCGTTCTTGCCCGCCCCGGAGACGGACTGGTAGGTACTCACCACGATGGACCGGATGCCGTACCGCTCGTGGACCCTGTACAGGGCGAGGACCATCTGGATGGTGGAGCAGTTCGGGTTCGCCACGATCCCGCTGCGGTAGCCTTTCAGAAGATCGCCGTTGATCTCCGGCACCACCAGGGGGATGGCCGGGTCCATGCGGAAAGCCGACGAGTTGTCGATGACCACGTTCCCCGCCTCCGCCGCGATCGGGGCAAACTGCCTGGACACCGCAGCCCCAGCCGAGAAGAGAAGGTAGTCGTACCGCTCCCTCATGACCTCTTCCGTCAGTTCCTTCACCCTGTGATTCCGCCCGTAAAACTCCACCTCTTCGCCGGCGCTCCTGGCCGACGCGAAAAAGCTGATCTCATCCGGCCGTACGTTCTGCTCCTGAAGCACCCTGGTCATCATCCGGCCCACTTCGCCGGTAGCGCCCACAACCGCTATCTTCACTGCAATCTCCCCTTTCGTTTCAATACAAAAAACGGCCCGTCCCCGAAGGGACGAGCCGGAACTCGCGGTACCACCCTTGTTGGACGGCGCGAAACTGCCGTCCCTCTCCGGTCCTGTGACGGGAACCTCTCCCGGAAGCGTACTCCACGGCGCATAACGGCCGCTTTCAGCTTCAGCTCACCGGGCTTTGGGCCCTTTCCCGCGGCGGAAGCGCCTTTCAGCCCGAGGGCGCTTCTCTCTGTCGCCGATTTTAGGGAACGGAGCGTCCCGGATCATCGCTTTTCAGATATTACCGGGAATTCTATGCAAAAGGGGAATTTTTGTCAACCGTGTTCGGGACACCGTGTTCGGGACACCCTGTTCGGGACACCCGAGATCCCTCTCCCCCTTCGGGGATTCTCCGCGATCGCTTCGCTCATTCGGGATGACAAGAAAAACAAAACGATTCAGGACGGCAGAATCAGTCTGTCATCCCGAGGAGCGGTTTCTTTCTGTAATCCTGAGGGCGTTTTGTGCCCGAAGGATCTCGATTTTGGGGCTTTTCAGAATCAAGAACTGCTCCTCCTCTCGCAGTGCCCCGATGCTCCGCGACCGCGATCGCTGCACTCAGGACGGCAGAAGGCAATACTGAAAAAAACAGAAACAGCACTTTTATCTTGACAAGTCATACGCAATTTGTATAAGATATTTCCGATTCAATTTGGCATGCCGCATGCCGCATTCCAAAAATCAGGCCAATGTCCCGCTTTCAGGAGGAAGACTCCGGAGCGGTTCACGCCCTTTCAATGCCGACCAGGGCGGGCCGCGGAGGGAAACCCATGATTTCAAAGCTCGCTGCAGTGAAGAGTCTCAGTGAAAGAGCCTTCGAAGAACTCCGCTCCGCCATCCTGGAGGGGAAAATCCCCCCCGGCACGCGCCTTGTGGAACGAACGCTAGCTGAAAGCATGGGCATCAGCAGGACTCCCGTCCATGACGCCCTGAACAGCCTCGTGGCAAAACGCCTCGTCAAAAAGCTCCCGAACAAGGGGTTCGTGGTGGCCAGGCTGGAAAAGAAGGACATCGTCCAGCTCTACACGCTCCGACTTCACCTGGAGAGCCTCGCCGTCCAGTGGGCTCTTCCTAATCTGACCGCCGGAATCCTCGAGAAGCTCCGGAGCAATGTAAAACGCATGGAGGCCTGTGCCCACCAAACCGACATGGAGTGCATCATCGAGGCGAATGTGGAGTTCCACAGGATCATCCTCTCCGCTGCCGACAGCTCCATTCTTACCGGCTTCATCGAGCAGGTGCAGAGCAACGCCAGGCTTTTCCGCATCCGGTCAATGAATACACCGAACCGGATCCCCAGGGTCATCGAGGAACACAGAAACCTCATCGACGCCCTCGAAAAAAGGGATGAAGCCGCTGCCGGAGAATGCATCCGGATCCACCTCGGCAACGCTTTGAACTCCATACTTGCAACGCTTGATTCCGCTGACGGGGAGGTGGAAAAGGGTTCATCACAGCGAGTTCACCGTTCATCGCACCAGGAGGACAGAGAAACGAACAAGAAGGAGGAATCATTGTGAGAAAAACAAAACTTGCGGCATTTCTGGTTCTTGCGTTCTTCGCAGCAATGCTTTCCGGGACAGAGGCGGCCTTCGCGGCTTATCCGGAAAAGCCCATCGAATGGGTAATCTGGGCTTCCCCCGGCGGCGGCAGCGACATCTTCGTCCGGAACATGGCCAGACTCATGGAACCTTATGTGTCCCAGCCCTTCGTACCCGTGAACAAGAGCGGCGGCGGCGGAGCCGTGGGAATGGCCTACACAGCTTCCAAACCCGCTGACGGACACACCATCCTCGCAGTCACCACCAACTTCGTCCTGACACCCGCCCTGGGCAGGTCTCCCAAGGGTCCCGCCGACTTCGACATGATCGCCAGGGTCGCCGTGGAGACCAACGTGGTGGCCGTGAGCACGAACGCTCCCTACAAAACATGGGAGGAGTTCGTGGCCTACGCGAAGCAGAAGGGCGGCGTGAGCTGGGGAACCTTCGGAGTGGGAACCTCCGACCATGTGGCTTCCGCCAAGCTCGCCAAGCTTTCTGACATCAAGGCCCGCTTCGTTCCCTTCGAAGGCGGCGCCGACTCCCTCGCGTCCCTCATGGGCGGCCACATCGACGTGCTGACCAACAACCCCAGCGAGCTGACGGAACAGATCGCAGCCGGACAGGTCAGGCTCCTCGGCAGCTTCAGTGCAGAGAGATGGAAAGCTTTCCCTGAAGTGCCCTCCTTCAAGGAACTGGGATATGACGTTGTTGTTCCCACGTGGCGCGGTGTCGTGGCTCCCAAGGGAACCCCGAAGGAAGCCCTTGACTATCTCTCCGCCGCTCTCGAGAAGGTCGTGGCCCAGGAAGGATTCCAGAAGTACCTGGCCGAGAACCAGCTTGAGGCAGCCTACCTCAACAGCACCGATTTCGCCCTTTTCGTGGCGGAGCAGGACCTTTTCTACAGGAACGAACTGAAGGAACTGGGACTCGTCAAGAACAAAAAATAAGCTGCACATTTCCGGGGGTGCACAGCCAAACAGCCGTGCACCCCGTTCGCATACCAGTTTCCAGCATTGAAAACTTTGGGGGCAGAGCATGAAAAATTTTCGATTTATGAACTCCCTACTCGGAGTGTTGCTGTTCGTATTCGGCTGGTTTGTCTACGGGGAAGCCGGGAATTACGTGCCCGACATTGAAATTGAGGGCCAGATGGGAGCCCATGCGTTCCCTCAGCTCTTTTCCGTGGCTCTCATGGTTCTCTCGACTTTGATGATCCTTCTCGACCTGAAAAAACTTACGAAGGCGACTACGGCTTCCTTTGCCGGAATAAGCGCCGTGGCCGTGACAACGGCACTTTGCTTCGCCTTCTGGTATTACCTCCCCGAAGCGGGCTTCCTGGTCCTCGCTCCCCTTTTCGCCTGTTCAGTCACGGTCATCACCACAAGGAGGTTCAGGATCATGGACATGGTTCCCGTCCTGCTCGTCGTCTTCGCTGTCTACTTCGTATTTGCCAATCTGCTCAAGGTCCCCGTTCCCAGGGGATTCCTGGGTTAAGGGGGACTGAATCATGGAATCGGCCCTCATGCTGCTTGAAGGTTTCAAAGACATAGTGACATTCCAGAACCTCCTGAGCGTCTTCGTGGGAAGCGCCCTGGGGATCGCCATCGGCGCCCTCCCCGGCCTGAACGCCTCCATGGGCATCGCCCTGCTCCTTCCCCTCACCTACGGAATGAGCGCCCTGCCCGCCATCGTCCTGCTGCTCAGCATCTACTGCGGCGCCATTTATGGAGGGTCCATCACGGCCATCCTCCTCCGGACCCCCGGCACCACCGCTGCCGCCTGCACTGTTTTCGACGGCTACGAGATGGCCCAGAACGGCGAACCGGGACGGGCCCTGAGCATGGCAGCCACTGCGTCCTTCATCGGGGGAATCTTCAGCGTCATCGTCCTGATTTTCCTTTCTCCTCCCCTCGCCCGGATGGCCCTCATGTTCGGCCCCGCAGAGTATTTTTCCCTGTGCTTCTTCGGGCTGAGCATCATCTCGAGCCTTTCCGCGGACAACATGGTGAAGGGGCTCATCTCAGCGGTCATCGGACTGCTGCTTGGAACGGTAGGCCTGGACATCGTCACGGGAGTTCCCCGTTTCACATTCGACATCGTGGAGCTATTGAACGGAATTTCCTTCATCCCTGTACTCATCGGCCTTTTTGCCGTTTCCCAGGTCTTCATCACCGTGGAAAAAGAGGTCAAGGAGCTCGGAGGGGTGAAACAGGCGATTTCGGGGCTCACCATCAGCCTGAAGGACCTGTTTTCCGTGTCGGGCACCATTACCCGCTCCTCCATTATCGGCACTCTCGTGGGCATTCTCCCCGGAGCCGGCGCCACCATGGCTTCCTTCATCAGCTACAATGAGGCCCGGAGGTGGTCGAAGACACCGGAGAAGTTCGGCAAGGGATGCCTCGAAGGCATCGCCGCCCCGGAATCAGCCAATAACGCCGCAACCGGCGGAGCCATGGTTCCCCTGCTCTCCCTGGGTATCCCCGGATCGGAAACAACGGCGGTTCTCGTCGGTGCGTTCATGATCCAGGGACTCCGTCCCGGTCCTCTGCTCTTCAATGAAAACCCGGAACTGGTCTACGGCCTTTTCGCCGGCATGATCCTGGCCAACGTCGCCTTCTTCATCCTCGGAATGCTGGGTGCCCGGCTTTTCTCCCAGGTCACGAAGATCCCCAACCGGGTGCTCGTGCCCATGATCCTCATCCTGGCCACCATAGGATCCTTCGCCGAGAACAACAGCCTCTCCGACGTGTTCCTCATGTTCTCCTTCGGTGTGGTTGGATACTTCATGAGGAAGTTCGAATTCCCGGTGGCCCCCCTTGTGCTGGCCCTGGTCCTCGGTCCCATGGCGGAGAGCAACTTCCGGAGGGGACTCATCATCTCCGCCGGTGACTGGACCACCTTCTTCACCCGCCCCATTTCCCTCGTGTTCCTCGCGCTGGGATTCGCCACGCTGATCATGCCCTTCATCCGCATGATCAGGGACCACAGAAAAACGAGAGAGGTTCCCCCGTCCGTCTGAGTGTGCCTGCGGCGGGCAGAAGCAGCTTCATAGAAAAAGAGAAAGGGTGCAGGTCAATGACAGTCATCAACAAGGAAAAATGTGTCGGATGCAAAACGTGCATCAAGTACTGCACAGTGGACGCAATCCACTATAATCCCGGGGAGAAGAAGTGTTACGTGGACCAGTCCAGGTGCACGGAGTGCTACGTGTGCGTCCGACAGAAAGTCTGTCCCGTGGGGGCCATCGAGACGGTGGAACTCGATAATTTCTTCAAGCAGTTCCAGCACGTCATGAGCGATCCCGTGGAGAACCACGGCGTCACCGGAGTCACGGGACGGGGCACCGAGGAAGTGAAGACCAACGACGTGAGCGGCCGGGTGAAGAAGGGCTTCGCTGGCTTCTCCATCGACATGGGGCGCCCTGGCCTTGGCGTCTATCTCCGGGATGCCGAAAAGGTGGCCATGGCCATGGCCGCCGCGGGACTCACCTTCGAACCGCCCGAGACCACGCCCCTTTCCGCCCTCATGACGGACATGAAGACAGGCAGGCTCGACGACGCCTGTCATGACTACCACCTTCTCTCCGTGATCATCGAAGGGAACTGCCCCCTGGAGAAGACAGCCGATGTGTTCCGCGCCCTGCAGAAGGTAGAAAAAGAGATCGACACCGTCTTCTCCGTGGGGCTCATCCTCCGGGTGGATGAAAACGGAGAGAACCCTGTTCTCAAGGAGCTCGACGCCCTGGGTATCCCCCAGCCCCACCGCGGCAAGGTGAATGTCGGCCTCGGCAGACCCCTGAGCACACTGTAGAACAGAGAAGAGAGAACGGGAGGAAACGCGGAAATGACACACTCACTGCACAGATCGGGGGACCTCGAGTCCCAGAAGAAGGATTTCAACTGGTTCATGTACCAGACCAAGGGCGTGAACGACAAGAACATCAGGGACAAGGCCCTCGAGTTCATCGCCACCGCCGAGGCCTGGCATTCCGAGAACTGGGGCGATGTGAAGACCGGGCCCCTTACCAGGTTTTCCAGCGAAGAGATCAGGAAGAACATCAGCGACAAGTCACGCATCAGGGGCGTCTTCACAAGCAGGGAGCAGGTGGTGGGCTTCCTGAAGGACATCAAGGCGAAGGACCTCGGCATGTCGGTGGTCATCACCGGGGTGCTCTCCGAGGTGCTTCCCGCCTGCAAGGAAGCCGGGGTGACCCCCCACTCCATCAATTACTCCCTGGGCGTATGGGGCAACAAGAGCCGCCTCCCCGACGACGACACCCTGTCAATCACCACCATGTGCGGCCACCACATGATCCCGCCCAAGTTCGTGGAAGACGTCCAGAAGCAGGTGGACAAGGGAAAGATCACCGCCGAGGAGGGTGCGGAAAAACTCTCCAACTTCTGCTACTGCGGCATCTTCAACCAGATCCGCTGCGCCGAGATCCTGAACATCGTCTCGGAGAAGAAAAAGCGGGACGCCACCGGAGCCTGATAAGAATCACACCCCCTTCCCGCAGCACGGGAAGGGGTTTTTTTTTCCTCCTTTCCCCCGGATGCCGGGGGAAAGGAGGACGGGACGGAGTATAATCTGCTTACAATTTCAAACGGAGGTGCCTGATAACCATGCAGTTCATTTCGACGGAAAGCGCTCCCCGGCCGGCGGGCCATTATTCCCAGGCGGTAGAGCACCAGGGCGTCGTATACGCGGCGGGACAGCTTCCCATAGTGCCGGAAACTGGTGAGAAATGCCTCGGCACGGTGGAGGAACAGACGGAACGGGCCCTCCTGAACCTGGAAGCCGTCCTGAAGGCTGCGGGAAGCGGCAGGGACAGGGTGCTTCGGGTCACAGTCTACGTTTCGGACATTTCGCTCTGGGGCAGGGTGAATGCGATATACGCCCAATTCTTCGGCAATCATCGCCCCGCACGGACGGTGGTGCCGACGCGGGACCTGCACCACGGCTTCCTGGTGGAGATCGACGCCATCGCGGCGGCGAATCCCCGGAACGGCTGACCCGGGAAGAACGGAGGAGAAATGATGATGAAGGACCTGTACAGTGCCGTGGATACCCCTGCCCTCCTCGTGGACAGGGCCGTTTTGCTTCGCAACATCGAAAACATGCAGAAACGGGCGGACAGGGCCGGAGTCGCCCTGAGGCCCCACACGAAGACCCACAGGACACCGGCGATCGCGGCCATGCAGGTGAAGGCCGGCGCAAAGGGAATCACTGTGGCCAAGCTTGGCGAGGCCGAGGTCATGGCCGCGAACGGCATGGACGACATTTTCATCGCCAATGAGATCTTCGGCGACCTGAAGTTCGCCCGGCTCCGGAACCTGGCCGCAAAAGTGAGGCTCAGCGTGGGGGTGGACAACCGGGAGCAGGTGACGGCCATCTCGAGGTTTTTCGAGGGTGCCCCGGGACAGGCCGACGTCCTGATCGAGGTTGAAACGGGAGAGGTCCGGTCAGGAATGCTCCCCGGGCCCGGGCTGGTGGAGCTTGCGAAAGTCATCGCCGCCGCGCCGAACGTGCGGCTGAAGGGCATCTTTTCCCATGAGGGGCATACCTACGGCGCGGAGGACCGGGAACAGTGCGCCGCCTTTTTCCGGAAGGCCCAGGAGGACACCCTCGGAGCCGCGGAGATGATCCGCTCGGCGGGTATTCCCGTGGGCACGGTGAGCATCGGCGCCACACCATCCCTTCTGGTCGGCGGAGACATCCTCCCCGGCGTGACGGAGATCCGTCCCGGAACCTACGTCCTCATGGACGCAGCGCAGGGCGCGGCGGTCGGGAGTTACGATACCTGCGCCGCCACGGTGCTGGCCACGGTGATGAGCAAGCCCACGGCAGACCGGGTGGTCCTGGACGCGGGGGTGAAGGCCCTGACGGCCTTCACCAGGGACAAGGGGATCTGCAGCGCTCCCGGGTACGGCCTGATCAAGGGCCTCGGCGGCATCCGGCTGGGGAACCTGTACGACGAACACGGGCTTGTCTACGGCCGGGAGGCGAACGAGCGGCTCTCCCTGGGAGACCGGGTGGAGATCATCCCCAACCATATCTGCCCCACCTGCAACCTCTACGACCGGATCTACCTCGTGGAGAACGGCCGGGTCGTGGACGAGCTACCCATTCTCTGCCGGGGGAAGTCGCAGTAGGGAAAGGCGGGATACAAAGAATCAATGACAACGGCGAGATCCTTCCCCTCCGGGGAGATGACAGAAACACGGTGTTCCCGGTGATGGCAGGCGCACAGTAAACCGCTGTGCGCCTGCATCTTTTCTCCGTCCTCAACAAAGGATTCCCCCCTGGCATAGACGGCGGAAATGGAGTATCATATCCTAGAAATCTTCGGGGCGGGGTGGAATTCCCCACCGGCGGTGAAGGACATCCAGGTCCGCAGCCCGCGAGCCGAAAGGCTGATCCGGTGAGATTCCGGAGCCGACTGTGAGGCGGACGGTACAGGGCATCCGCGAAGTCAGGATGGAAGAAGATGGCGAGATCCGCATTATTGCCCCGGATGCCTGTGCGTCCGGGGCTTTTCTTTTTCAGGAGGCGAACTTTTCATGGAAGCGACGACCGTCAACTCCACCCGCCGCATGGTCTGGACCGCCCTTCTGTCCGCCGTGGCCGCGGTGCTCATGTACATCGACATGGCAGTGCCCGTATTCCCCCGGTTTCTCAAGCTCGACCTGTCTGATCTTCCGGCCCTGGTGGCCGCCTTCGCCTGGGGACCTGCCGCGGGCGTCTTCACCGAGCTGATCAAGAACCTGATCCATTCGCTGACCACCTCTACAGCCGGGGTGGGCGAACTTGCCAACTTCCTCGTGGGCAGCGCCCTGTCGGTTCCCGCCGGCATGATCTACCGGCGGAACAGGACCCGGAAAGGGGCCCTCGCGGCACTGGCGGTGGGAACCCTGTCCATGACCGTCACGGCGGCCCTGGCGAACTATTTCTTCCTGCTCCCATTCTATTCCAACTTTCTCCCCCTGGAGAAGATCATCGCCATGTCCTCGGCGGCCATTCCCGCCATCCACGACATGGGGACGCTGGTCCTGTTCGCCGTGGTACCCTTCAACCTCCTGAAGGGAGTGGTGGTCTCCCTGGCGACGGTGCAGCTCTACAAGCGCATCAGCACCCTCATACGGTAAAAAACAGCTCCTCCGGGTAAAATCGCAAAAAAACGGAAAAGACTGTATAATCTTTTCATATCCCCTGACCGGAGGTGGCCCGGAAGATGAACCGTTCCGTCGCTGCGCTGCTGTGCGTGTTGTGGCTGGCGCTCCCTTCCCCGAATGCCTGGAGTGCCCCGAAAGTTCCGCCCGCGGCAGGGCAGCGGGAAATGCTGCAGGCCGTACCCGTGTCTCTTCCCGCGCTCTCCCGGATCGGGCAGAAGGTCTCCCTTTCCGGGTTTTACTACGGCGGATCCATCCCCATGGTCATCGACGACATCTCGCGGACCGACTACAACATGGAGCTTCCGGCGGGCTGTTTCGTCCCCCTGGAGGGTCCCCGGCCGGCGGGGCTGAAGTCCGGAGACAGGATCACCGTTACGGGCGTCCTGAAGCGGCCGGAAAAGACATCCCCCCTGAAGAATTCCCCGGCGGTGCTGAAGGTTTCCTCGCCTGAAGGACTCCGGATCGTCGCCCCCCGCATTCTGCCCCCCGCGAAAATGAAGCCGAGGAAACCGGAAATTCTCAGGAGGCTGGAGAAATACCGGCCCGGCGACCTCGTTCCGGGGCGGAGGTTCGCCGTTCTCATCGCCGGAGGGGGCGGGCCTGAGAACAACCATATCCGCTACTGGAACGACCTGCTCACCATGTACAACATCCTTCTCGGCAGGGGCTTCGCCGCCAGTGACATTTTCGTGTATTATGCCGACGGCGCTCCTCCGGGCGACGTGGAGGGGAAGATCGACGGCACCATGCCTGTCAGCGGCACGGCGAGCAGGACAAACATCCAGCGGTGCTTCCGGAACATCGGGGCCGTGTCGCGGGACAACGACTTCATCTTCATCCTCGCCAACGACCACGGGGGAGGCTTTCTCGAGGCCCGGACCGGCTCCCTCGACCCGGGGCTGTACGGAGGCCGGATCACCGCGGCCGGGGAGGCGAACGATTCCATTTCCGAGGCGCAGTTCACCCTCGACCTGAACGGCGACGGCGACAAAAACGACGTGCTCCGGGCTGACGAGAGCCTGAGCATGTGGACCGGCCGGTATTACGACGATGACTTCGCCGCCGACCTGAACCGGATCACCCGGTACGGCACCATGGTGATCCACCTGGAGCAGTGCTTCTCCGGCGGTTTTCTCGACGACCTCCGGGCCCCCGGGAGGATCATCTTCTCCGCCGCGAGCGAGCAGCGGGTCTCCAGGGCCCATTCGGCGAGCCCCGCAAATCCCCAGTCCGTACAGCCCTACAACGAGATTTTCTACTGGTTCGTGACCGCACTCCTTGGAGAAACTCCCGACGGAGACTACGCCGTGGACCGGAACGGCGCCCCCTGGACCCCGAACGCCGATTACGACGGCAACAACAGGGTCAGCGTGTTCGAGGCCTTCATGTTCGCCCGAAGGATGAACCTGAAGGACGGTCTGCCCTGGTACGAGGACAACAACCAGCCGGGATGCATCACCGTAAACGTGGACACACTGAACGTGCCCGAGGGCAGGGACGGGTGGCTCGGCAGCGGAATCTTCTTCTGAAAAATTTTCTCCGAAAAAAAGGATTCCCGATAAAAACCCCGGCCGACGGCCGGGGTTTTTTCTTGACAGGGGAAAAAAGAGGGTTAGAATAAAGTCTACATGTTAAATGTCGACATTTACAGAAGGAGGGCGTTCCATGACCCCGGCAAACCCGTTCCGCCCGAAGACCCTCGCCGAAGAAGTGGCCTCCTACGTCCGGAAGGAGCTTCTCCTCTCCGATACGTACCCGGCGGGCTCCTTCATCCGGGAGGAAGAACTCGCATCGAAGCTCGGCATCAGCCGCGCCCCGGTCCGGGAGGGACTCAAGATCCTGGAAGGGCTTGGACTCCTCCGCTCGATCCCTCAGAAAGGCTCCCTCGTGGTGACCTTTTCTTCTTCGGAAATCGAGGAACTTTACGACATCCGTTTCGCCCTCGAGGAGATTCTCTTCCGGGAGATCATCCGCAGGGGTACGTTCACCGGTGAGCGGCAGGGAGCCCTGAAAAAAATCCTCTCCCGGATGGGGCTCCTTGGCTCTTCCGGTGACTCCCGCGAAGAAATACTCCTCGAATTCAGCAGGCTGGACATGGAATTCCACCTCTCCCTTGCGGCCCTCGCCGGCAGGGAATGGACCCTGCGGCTCCTCAAGACGGTGTACCACCAGATCCAGCATGCCCTTCTCCGCGACCTCGCCACCGAGTCGGACATGGACGCCCTGGTGGCCGAACACGAGGAAATCCTCCTCGCCCTGCAGCGGGGAGACCTCGAGGAACTCAGGAAGGGACGGTTCTTCAGCTATTTCGAGCGCAGGCTCGATCCGAACAAGGGAAAAGTGCGCCCGGAGCTTTCGGAAATCCCGGGCCGAGAAGACGAAACCCGACAGAAGAAAGGGGAAGACGTACTATGAAAAGAAAAGGAGCCCTCGAGGGACTTCGCGTCCTGGACCTTACCCGGGTGCTTGCCGGGCCGTTCTGCACCATGATGTTCGCCGACATGGGAGCGGAGATCATCAAGATCGAGCAGGCAGGCACCGGTGACGACACCCGCCAGATGGGACCGTTCAAGAACGGCGAAAGCGCCTACTTCATGAACCTCAACAGGAACAAGAAGGGCGTCACCCTGAACCTGAAGAACCCTAAGGGGAAGGCCATCTTTCTCGACCTTGTGAAACAGGCTGACGTGGTGATCGAGAACTTCCGCCCCGGGACCATGGAAAAGCTCGGCCTGGGTTACGATGAACTGAAGAAGGTCAACCCGGCTATCGTCTACGCCGCCATTTCCGGCTTCGGCCACACGGGCCGTTACAGTCAGCGCCCCGGCTACGACATCATCTCCCAGGCCATGAGCGGCCTCATGAGCACCACCGGCTGGCCCGGCGGCGAACCCACCCGCACCGGCACCGCCATGGGCGACGTCCTCGGCGGACTCTCCTGCGCCATCGGCATCCTGGCTGCGGTGTTCAACAAGATCCAGACCGGCGAGGGGCAAAAAGTCGACGTGGCCCTGGTGGACTCGGCGGTGGCCAGCCTCGAAATCATCAACATGATCTACCTTGTGGAAGGCCGGATCCCCCAGCGTATCGGCAACAGGTACGAATCAACCTACCCCTACGACTCCTTCCGGGGCTCCGACGGCAGCCTGGTCATCGGCGCGGGAAACGACAAGCTCTGGGCGAGCCTTTGCAAGGTCATGGGAAAGCCGGAGCTGGCGGAAGATCCCAGGTACCTTCACGTTCCCGACCGGGTGGCCCGGCACGAAGAACTGAAACCCATCGTGGAGGAATGGTCCACCAGGCTCACCGTGGACGAAATCTACGAGAAAGTCAACAACGCGGGCATTCCCTGCGCGCCCATCTACAACATCGAGCAGGTGGTCAATGACCCCCACATCGCCGGAGACCGGGAGATGTTCGTGGAGATGGACCACCCCACGGCGGGCAAGCTCAGGGTGACGGGAAGCCACATCAAGCTCTCCGGCACTCCGTCGGGCGTGCGCACCCCCTCCCCAACCCTCGGCCAGCACAACGGGGAAGTGCTCGGTGAACTGCTCGGCCTGACCGGCGAGGACCTGAAGGCCCTCCGGGAAGAAGGGGCGATCTGACATGGCCTTTCCGTCCCTCCCCAAAAAAATCGAGATCATGGAAGTCTGCCCCCGGGACGGCTTCCAGAGCGTGAAGCAGTTCATCCCGACGGAGCACAAGGTGGCCATCATCGACGGGCTCGCAGGGACCGGAATATCGGCCATGGAAGTGACCTCCTTCGTCAGCCCGAAGGCCATCCCCCAGATGGCCGACGCCGCCGATGTGATGGCGGAATTCGTAAAAAAATGGAAAGGAAAGGTCACATCCATCGCCCTCATCCCGAACCTCCGGGGGGCCGAGGGCGCCCTGGCCTCGGGCGTGGACTGGATGAACTTCGTCATCTCCGCCAGCCAGGACCACAACCTGGCGAACACGAAGAGGACGGTAGACGAATCGATAGCGGAAATGGAGAAGGTCGCCGCTCTGAAGGGATCCACGAAACTCCGGGTCTCCGTGGCTACCGCCTTTGCCTGCCCCTTCGCCGGACCGGTGGCGCCGGAGAAAGTCGTCCGGGTCATCGACAGGGCCCTTGAAGCCGGGGCGGACGGAATCACCATGGCCGACACCATCGGCACCGCCGATCCGAAGTACGTGACGTCCACCCTGTCGGTCATCCGGGAGAAATACGGCGACTACCCCTTCACCCTCCATCTTCACGACACTTACGGAATGGCCCTGGCGAACATGGTCGCCGCCATGGGGCTCGGCTTCGCGTCCTTCGACGCTGCCGCCGGCGGACTGGGCGGGTGCCCCTTCGCACCGGGTGCGGCGGGAAACGCCGCCACCGAGGACATGGCAAACATGGCGGAGCGCATGGGAATCACCACGGGCATCGACATCCTGAAGGTCCTTTCGGTGGTGCGGACCATGGAGTCTGTCTACGGGCTGAAGATCAACAGCCACCTGGCGGCGACGAAGATGGGCCGGGAGAGCGGCGAGGGATGCGGCGCATAACTGCCCTGTGATGCTCCCTGAGATCCCTGAACTCCCCGATCCGGGACCGGCATCATGCAGGTTCCTTCTTTCCTTCCTTACTCCTGCGGCAGGCATTGACCGTGTCCCTTTCCATGAAGGGACACGGTTTTTTGTTGTTCCTCCTCCCGCTGAGCTTTTTTGCTATGCAAACAAGAATCCTTCGTGATACTCTACTCTCACCACATTATGCCCTCAAAAAAAGGAGGCCTGTTCTTCGTGAAGACCTACGAACCGTTCAGAATCAAGGATCTCGAGCTGAAAAACCGGATCGTCATGCCGCCCATGTGCATGTACAGCGCTCCCGGCTCCGTCCCCACGGACTTCCATTTCCTCCACTACGGCGCCCGGGCTCTCGGAGGCGCAGGGCTCATCATCGTGGAGGCCACGGGGGTCGTCCCGGAGGGACGCATCTCGGACAACTGCCTCGGCCTCTGGAGCGACAGCCAGACCGCCCCTCTCGCCAGGCTCACGGACTATGTGCACAGCCTGGGCGCGAAAATCGGCATCCAGCTCAACCACGCGGGCCGGAAGTGCGGCGCTGCGGCGGAGAAAATTTTCGGCCCCACCGCACTGAACTACAGCGACGACGGGGAATACCCCGACCCTGTCGAAATGACCGCCGACCACATCGCTTCCGTCACCGGGGCCTTCGCCTCGGCGGCCGGTCGGGCACTGAAGGCGGGTTTCGACGTGGTGGAGATCCACGGCGCCCACGGCTATCTCATCAACCAGTTTCTCTCTCCCCTGAGCAACAAACGGCACGACGGCTACGGCGTGAACTTCGAGGGGAGATCCCGCTTTCTGCAGGAAGTCGTCCGTGCCGTCCGGACCGAATGGCCCGAAGAAAAACCCCTGTTCCTCCGGGTTTCCGCAGAGGACTACGCCGAAGGAGGCATGACCCCCACGGAGATGGCCCGCATCATCGACCGGGTGACCCGGGACGTGGATGTGGTCCACGTGAGCTCCGGCGGGGTGACGCCCGTTCCTCCCCCCGTGTTCCCGGGGTACCAGATCCCCTTCGCCGAGATGATCAGGGTGGCCTGCGGGGTGCCCACCATCGCCGTGGGACTGATCACCACCCTGGAGATGGTAGAGGAAGCCCTCTGCAATAACCGGGCCGACCTGGTGGCCCTCGGCCGGGAACTGCTCAGGAACCCCTTCTTCCCCCTTCTGGAGGCCCGGAAGAGGGGAATCGAGCTCCCCTGGCCGGAACAGTACAAACGGGCCTTCAGGTGAGGTGCGCCGCCGGGCATCCATGAAAAAAAACATTGCCGCTGCGCTGTTTATCGCGGTTTTCTTCCTGTTTCCTGCCGCAGCCCGTGCCGGGGAAGGGCATTCCGCTCCCTCCGGCATGGTGGTGTTCGCCCTCCGGGAGCAGCTTACAGGCGAAAAAGAAACACTGTCCGCCCGCTCCCTTCTCGCCGGGGCAGGCATTTTTTCCTCCGATCTGAAGAAACTCGAGCGGACAGGCGTGTACCTTGCCGACGGGGGAAACGATCCTGAAGCCGCCGCCCGCAAGCTCGCTGAACTGAAGGGAGTGGCCTGGGCGGAGCCCAGTCTTCCCCTCACATGGTTCGATGCCCCGGCGGACGAACACTACTGGGTCCAGTGGAGCCTCTCCAACACTGGCTTCCCTTACGCTGTCGAGGAACTGGGCTGGCTCAACGGCGCCCCCTTCCCCCTTACCGCCGGTGCGGACGTATCCGCACCGGCGGCCTGGACCGTCACCAGGGGAGAACCCTCGGTGGTGGTGGCCGTGATGGACACGGGAATTGGGCCCTACATCCACGACCTCGACGCCAACCTCTGGGTCAACGGTGGCGAGATCCCCGGCAACGACATCGATGACGACGGCAACGGCTACATCGACGACGTGAACGGATGGAACGCCCTGAACGGAAACGGCGACATCAGCGACCAGGCCGAGCACGGCAGCCACTGTGCAGGCATCATCGCCGCCCGGCAGGACGAGTACGGCATCACCGGCATCGCCCCGGACGTGCGGGTCATGGCGCTGGTGGGCTTCGAGACCGCCCACGTGCTGGCCAACACCGAGTACCTCCTCGCCCAGAAGGCCCGGGGCGTGAACGTGAGGGCCGTGAACATGTCCTTCGGCACGGGCATCCCCTACAGCCGGGCCATCGAGGAGGCCCTGGCGAAACTCGAGGAAGGGGGCGTCCTGGTCTTCGCCGCGGCGGGCAACTTCTCCACGGACAACGACTTCGCCTCGTTCAGCTACCCTTCCTCCCTCCCCTACGGGAACATCGTCTCCGTGGGGTGCACGGGCGGGACCGACGAGCCCTCCAATTTCTCCCAGTGGGGCCGGAGGACGGTGGACATCCACGCTCCCGGTGAGGCCATCCTCTCCACCATTCCGAGCAAATACGTCACCAACGGCTACTCCTCGAAGATACCGCTGATCGGGGGAACATGGAACACGTGGGTGCTGAAATCCGGCACCTCCATGTCCACTCCGCTGACCCTGGGGGCAGCCGCCCTGCTCTTTTCCGCCCACCCGGGGGCGGACTGGAGGGCCGTGAAGGCCCAGCTTCTCTCCACCGCCGACAGGCTGCCCTCCCTCGAAGGACTCAGCAGGACGGAAGGGCGTCTCAACGCGGGACGGGCCCTCACGGAACCCCTGCGCACCCGGCCGGCCCTCTTCCGGCTCTCGAGCCAGTATCCCCTGCCGGGCGGGCAGGTCAGGCTCTCAGGCTATAACCTCACCGAAGGGGAAGCCCTCTCCCTCGTCCTCAGGGACGGCAGGAAGATGCCCCTTCCCGAGGCCGGGCGAACCTCCGGCGATACGTTCATCACCCTGCCGACGGGGGAACTCCCCGACGGAAGGGTGACCCTTGAAATCGGGGCGGACGGACAGGACAGCCTGACCTCCCTCTCCTTCCTGCTCACCCGTTCCGGAGAAGCTGCCCCGGCGGACATCGTGTATCTTTCAGAAGGCGGCACGGACTTCCATGCCGTTCCCGTGTCAGGGCAGGCCGCGGTGGCAGGGGAATTCGTCTACGGCACCGCGGGCTTCGAAGAGCTGAACGAGTCCGGCGGCCTGGTGCACCGCTATCTTCCCGCCGTTTTTTCCCTCGGGGACAGGACCCTTCGGAAAGCGCCCCTCGGTGAGGAGGGGGAAGAATGGGCCCGAACAGACCTCGACTTCCGCTACACGAGCTACTGCGCCCTGGGAAGGACGGTGTTCCTGGCGGGGCAGTCGACAGGCGGATGGGTCTACGCCTACGATACGGAAGTGAAGGTGCTCCGCCGGCTCACCCGCCTGCCCGAAGAACTCAGGGAAAGCAGTCTCGGCTCCCCGGCCACGGCGGCGGAAGGGAAATACTTCTACCTAGCCGGAGGTTTCATCCTGGGCCAGTCCCTCGATCTTTCGGACAGATCCATTGACTCCGTCTACCGGCTCGACCTCGAAACTCTCGAATGGCAGCGGTGGGGGACCCTCTCGGAGAAGCGGTTCGCCGCGGCAGCCGCCATTGAGGACGGGAAGCTCTTCGTCGCCGGCGGGAAACACTACGAACTGTTCACAGTGGGAGGCACCTCGTCGACTGTGGAAATCCCCACATCATCGGCGAACGTCTTTTCCCTGGAGAACGGATCACGGGAGGACGCCGCCCTTCCCTTCAGCACGTGGAAGGGAACGCTGGCCTTCGACAGGGAGAGGGGGGCCGTGCTCCTCTTCGGCGGCCTGGTGTATTTCGGCGACCTCAGCATGGCCTCGCCCCTGGCCGCGTGGACCCGTCCCGACGGAAGCGGCGGCGAATGGGGACTGGCCTCTTTTCGGTTTCCCTTCATCTCCGGGGAGGGAGGCTGGGCCTTTTCTTCCGGGGGGACCCGTCTTCTCCTCGCGAGAGGGTGGGGCGACCAGTACGACAAGGGGTACCAGCTCTTCTCCCTTCCTTCGCCGGACACTTCTCCTGCGGGGTGCTCCGGAGGGGTTTCTCCCTGGGCAGCCCTGCTTCTCGCCCCTCTCGCCTTCCTGCTGAAAAAACAATAGAAAAAACGGCCCCCGGAAAAGTCCGGGGGCCGTCGCTGCAGTGAACGGGGAAAGCTACAATCCCTTTTTCTCCATCAGCATGAAGGACAGGAGAAAAACCACCGAGACTCCGGCGATGACGATCCAGTGATTGACCCCGAGAAGCTGGGGAAGGGTGATTTTTCCGTAGTCGTGCATCTTCAGCAGTGTATCCTGGAGGTAAGGGAACATCTCGGCATAGAGGGCCGCACCGGCGATGGCGCCGAGAATGCCCCAGAAGGCATCGGTCCGTCCCTCCCCGAGGGCGCCCAGGGACGTTCCCGGGCAATAGCCGAGAAGGGCCCAGCCGACGCCGAAGAGAAGGCCTCCCGTAATGGTTCCGCCCAGGATGGTGGGTTTTATTGAGAGCTTCACCAGCCCCTGGTCGTACAGGAAGTACGTTCCGACCATACCGACGATGATGGCGGACATCATGAACTTCAGGATGGTGAAATCCTGGAAGCGGAGGGCTGCAAGCTGCTTGTCGTACCGAATGACCTGAGCCCTCTGGAGAAGGACGCCGAAGACCATTCCGGTGACCAGGCCGAAACGGAGTTCGAGGTCGACAGCGTTGGCGATGCCCTTGAGGGACACGAGAATTTCATTCAAATGGACAATGATCTGATCAAGATCCATTCTGTCCACCTCCATAGATCATTCTGGCCACTATGGCACCTGCCACGAAAAAGCAGATGAGGGCCACGAATCCGCTGGCAGCGAGCTGCATGGTCCCGCTCAGCCCGTGACCGCTGGGGCATCCGTCGGCGAGCCTGGCACCGAACATGGCCACAGCGCCGCCGAGAAAGGCCACCAGCCCCCTGGAGACGGCACTTTCCCCAAAATGCCTCTTCCACATGTCCGGCACGGCCTGGAACTTGAAATCGCCGAACAGAGTGGCAGAAAGCAGGGCCCCGATAAAAATGCCGATAATGAACATCATCTGCCAGTCCATTTTCGCGGCGTTCTTCACCAGATACTCAAGTGTCGCCGCCCGTTCCGGAATGACCTTTTCCTCCACGAGAGCCGCAGCCCTCACGAAGGAAGTGGACGCGCCGAAGAACTTTCCGGTATAGTAGGTCGACCATACGGAAAGCAGTCCGGCCAGTCCGCCGAGAAGATAGGGATTCCATCCTTCCCGCGTTTTGCTCACACCCATCCCTCCTTTGCCGATAATGATTCTGCAGTACCATTTTATGGTATTACTAAAGCGAAGCGCAGTCAATAACTGAAAAAACGATTTACGGAACAGGTCGTTTGAAAAAAAGAACGGAAGAGAATGAAGATACATGTCATTCCGACCGTACGGCGGAAATCCCACGGGCAGGCAGAGGACAAAAGCCCCATCCGCAGGATGGGGCTTTTGTCCTCTCGTAGGTCCGAAGCGGGAAGTATTATCCCGCGAGCCTCCGGAACAACTCCCGGACGGCCACTCCCCCGCCAACGATGAGCACTGTGAAATAGACCACGGTGGCGACGTTGAGAAGGTGTCCGCAGAGGATGTGGAACCCGTCCTTCTGGAGCAGCCCGATGGCCAGAAAGAGGAGCGCCAGGGCCGGGAGCGTATTGCTGAACGGAACAAGGCCGAAGGGTGCCATAAGCAGGATCGCCCCCGCGATCATGGCGAGGCTGTTTACCCTGTCCGCCATGGGCGCGGTCACGAACCCGCTCATCCTGTGGGGCCGGCTGATCTTTTCGAGAGAGCTGAGCCACTTCGCCCCCCGCCGGATGGCGTTCCGTATGTTCTCGGCGGGAAGGGTCTTCCGGGCTATCCGCCCGGGAAGCCACAGGTTCCTACCCATGAGGCGGCTGATGCCGATCAGGAGGATCGCCGCCCCGAACACGGTGCTGACTCCCGGAATGGACACGGGAACAAGAAATACGAGCGTCAGAAAGGCCGACAGAAGCAACAGGCCGTCCTGGCCGATAAGATCCCGTATCTCTTCCAGGGTGACCCTGTCCGGAGGGAGGTTCGCCAACACAGTCTCAAGCTTTTCCGTGATCGAACGCTCTTCTGCCGCCATAACCGGCTCTGCCGCCTGGCCCGCCAGGGATCCGGCTTTGTTTCCCGTACTCTCCTGCATGCCCTCATTGCTCCCCCGGGGCATGCTTTTTTTAAGCCTAGATTCTGCCCTGCAGCCCCTGTGAAAGTATATCAAAAACCTCTTTGTTTTCGTATGCTTCGATTTTTCCCTCGTCCGCCATCTCCGCCAGGGAGGGGTCGAGGGGAAGGCTGCCCCAGAAGGAGGCGCCGAGATCCTCCATGAGGGAGGGAGAATGGCTCTTGCCGAAAACCTCTACCCGCTTGCCGCAGTCCGGGCAGAAGAAGGCGCTCATGTTCTCCACCACGCCCACGAGGGGGACGGAGAGCATCTCCGCCATCTTCGCCGCCTTCCGCACCACCAGGGAGGCGATTTCCTGGGGGGACGTGACGAGGAGGAAGCCATCGAGGGGGATGGTCTGCATCACCGTGAGCACGGCATCGCCTGTTCCGGGGGGAAGGTCGATGAAGAGCACGTCAAGGTCGTCCCACCTCACGTCCGTGAAGAACTGGGTCACGGCGTTGCCCAGCAGGGGGCCCCGCCAGACCACTGGCTTCGCCGGATCGTCCAGCAGCAGGTTCATGGAGATAACCTTGATCCCGAGCTTCGTCTTCGGCGGTTCTATCCCCTCGGCATTGCCGAAGGGAAAGGTGCTGAGCCCGAAGAAGGTGGGGATGGACGGCCCGGTGATATCGGCGTCCATGATACCCACTTTTTTCCCTTCACGGGCTGCTGCCACGGCAAGGAGCGACGTGAGGGAGCTTTTCCCCACCCCGCCCTTTCCGCTGCCCACGGCGAAAATTTTCCTGATCTGCTTCCTGTCGCTTTTCGGCGGTAATGTCATGAATAAAGTCCGCTCCTTCTTATTTCTGTATTTTTTCCAGGGAACCGCTCGTGAACCTCCCGATGGCTTCCCTGACAGTCAGTCCTTCGGCGCAGTAGGCGTCCATTTTCGCCTGTTTCAGAAATCCGATGGCGTTGGGCCCTAACCGGGGAACGAGAAGCACGGAAACCTGTTTCCCCGACAGGATCATGAGCGCCTTGGACGCCGCTCCGTGCTGCTCCGCTCCGGCACCGTTCTCCACTGCCTCGATGATCTTTCCGCTTTCGTCGGCGATAATGAAAAAAGGTGCCCTGGCAAACCTGTCCGCCACGGCGGAAGACTCTTCTTTTCCCGATGCGGCGATTCCAATCCGGATCATTGTTCCAGCCTCCCTGCTTTTCGTATTGTACTCCACAGCGCCGGCAGCACGTCCCCCATCTCGGGGGCGGGAATGCGGCCCGAGCCTACGGCCTCAGCGATTCTCCGGTCGAAAGGAATGGTGCCGAGAAAGAGCCATCCTTTCTCCCTGCAGGTTTTCTTCAGGGTTTCCGTGAGTTCCTCCGAAAGGTTCCACCGGTTGATAAGGACCCCGAAAGGCACCGCCAGTATGCCGCACAATTCCGCAGCCCGCCGGAGGTCCGACAGGGCTGACATGGAAGGCTCGGAGACGATCACCGCAAAATCCGCTCCAGTGACCGACGACGTCACCGGACAGCCGATGCCCGGAGGTCCGTCGGTTATTATGAGCTGCGCACCCGCAGTCTCCGCTTCCTTTCTCGCTTCCCTCCGCAGAAGGGCCACCATCAGGCCCGAGTTCTCCCCTCCGGGGTTGAGCCGGGCGTGCCACAGGGGGCCCATGGCCGTATCCCCGCGGCGTATGGTTCCCCGCTCGAAATTTTTCAGCGAAATGCACTGCTCCGGACAGACATGAAGGCACACCCTGCATCCCTCGCAGAAGCCCTCGTCCACGACGGCTTTTCCTTCCCGCACATGGATGGCATCGTACCTGCAGCTCTCTTCGCACGCTCCGCATCCCGTGCACCGCGTCCGGTCGACCTCGGCGATGGACATGCCGCGAAAGGGCTCCCTGAACGTCTCCTCCGGATGGAGCAGGAGAGCGAGGTTGGGAGCGTCCACGTCTGCGTCGGCGAGAATTTTCCGCTCCGCCGCCACGGCCGCGAGAGACGCAGTCAGGGTGGTCTTTCCCGTGCCGCCCTTGCCGCTGATGACCACAATCTCCCTGATCCTCATGAGAATCTCCTTTCGATCCTCGACCAGAGCGTACGGGTGATTTCAGCCCATCCGGCATCGGTTTTGAAGGGCGATTCCCCCCTGGCCCCGCATTCCGCGGCGGACCGTGAAAAGGGATAGCGGGCGAGCACATCCACATCGAACTTTTTGCACAGGTCGTCTAGAGAGAGATCGCCGATGCCCGTTTTGTTGATCACGAGAGCCGTTGGAATTTGCATACCGGCCGTCAATTCAAGCATCCCCTCCAGGTCGGACCTTCCGAACGGGGTGGGCTCCGTAACCAATAGGGCCATGTCCGCATGGCGGAGTGATGCCGCGACGGGACAGGCCGTTCCCGGAGGGCAGTCCATCACCCAGCCCGGGCGGTTGAACGCCTTCGCTTTTTTTACCGTTTCCTCGATGACGCGGACTGTACTGACGCTCCCGACCCGGAGCCGCCCTTCGAGAAAAGGGATCCCGTCGCAGGTTCCGGACCGAACTTCCCCGACGATCTGATCCTCCTCAAAAATGGCTTCCGTGGGGCAAACCCTGGAACAAAGGCCGCATCCCCGGCAGAGTGAATCGTTGATGACGGGGAATCCCCCACCCATCCACGCTATGGTTCCGAAGACGCAGCTCCGGGCGCATTTGCCGCATTCAACGCACTTGCTTCCTTCAATCCTGGCGATGGGCATCGTAACGGGCAGTACGCCCCCCTCGAACGCACCGAGGAGAATATTCAGGTTCGGCTCTTCCACATCAAGATCAAGCGCAAGGTTTTCCGGGCGTGCAAGCACAAGGGAGGCCGAGATGCTTGTCTTTCCCGTGCCTCCCTTGCCGCTGGCCACCGCAATTCTCATTTGCCGCAG
>Ga0209612_1000396_pt1 | contig 47017 bp, 40 predicted proteins | sample BioC12SIPDNA_FD_185746 | JGI IMG/M metagenome (GOLD analysis project Ga0209612, IMG submission 185746) | Anaerobic biogas reactor microbial communites from Washington, USA - Biogas_R1_B C12 SIP DNA (SPAdes) (version 2) | ecosystem: Engineered > Bioreactor > Anaerobic > Unclassified | place...
AGCGCCGGCCGGCTGATGCCGCCGGCGCCGTCGTCGACGGCGTCACCGAAGCGCTCACGGATGCGGTCGACCACCTCGGGGGCGGAGTACAGCCCGTGGACGATGTCGTCGCTGGAGATGGTGGCCGCACCCAGCTCGCGCAGGTAGGCGAGGGCGGTGGACTTGCCTGAGCCGATGCCCCCGGTCAGGCCCATCACCGGTATGCGCGCAGGGGATGCGCTCATGCTTCACCGAGCGGCGATGTCGGGCGGGGCGACCAGGGACGTGCTGTCGCGGCGCCCCGCCGCCGACATCAGGATCCGGCGGGCTCCTCCGCGGCCTCGTCGTCGGCGGCCGCCCCGGCCGGGAAGACGTCGTCGCTCAGCCCGAGCTCCGGCTCGGGCTCAGGCTCGGCCGCGACCGGCTCGGCGGCCTCGGCGACGGCCTCAGCGCCTTGATCCGGCGCCGTCTCGTCGCCCTCGGCCTCATGGCTCGCCCCGGTCTCCGGCTCGGTCTCCGGCTCGGTCTCCGGCTCCGGCTCGGGCTCAGGCCGCGCGACGGGCCGCATGGGCCTCACGTTGTCGCCGTCCACCCGCTTGATGCTCAGGCTGAGACGACGGCGCTCGGAGTCGACCTCGATGATCTTCACGTTGACCTGCTGGCCGACCGACACGACCTCGTCCGGACGCTCGACGTGGCGGTTGGCCAGCTCGCTGATGTGCACGAGACCCTCGATGCCCTCGTAGATCTCGACGAAGGCGCCGAAGGCGACGATCTTGGTCACGCGGCCCTCGACCACGTCGCCGACCTTGTGCCGGGCGACGATCTTGCGCCAGGGGTCTTCCTGGGTCTGCTTGAGACCGAGGCTGATGCGCTGGCGGTCCCGGTCGATGTCGAGGACCTTGACGTTGACCTTCTGGCTGACCTGCAGGACCTCGGACGGATGGTTGATGTGGGTCCAGCTGAGCTCGCTGATGTGGATGAGGCCGTCGATGCCGTCGAGGTCGACGAAGGCGCCGAAATCGACGATGTTGCTGATCGTGCCCTCGACGATGTCGCCCACGTTGAGCTGGTCGATGATCTGCTGGCGGATCTCCTTGCGCTCCTCCTCGAGCACGGCCCGACGGCTGAGGACGACGTTGTTGCGGTTGCGGTTCATCTCGATGACGCGGCAGTTGAGCTCGCGACCGACGTACTCGTGAAGGTCCTGCACACGCCGGATGTCGACCAGCGAGGCGGGCAGGAAGCCGCGCACGCCGAGGTCGAGGATGAGCCCGCCCTTGACCACCTCGATGACCGTGCCGGTGACGGGCTCGCCGCTCTCGAAGGCGGCCTCGATGCGCTTCCAGGCCTTCTCGAACTTGGCCCGTTTCTTGCTCAGGATGAGACGGCCGTCGGCGTCCTCCTTGGTCATGACCAGCGCGTCGACCTCCTCGTCGAGCTGGACCTCCTCGGAGGTGTTGACGTTCTTGCGGATGCTGAGCTCGTTGAGCGGGATGACGCCCTCGGACTTGTAGCCGATGTCGACCAGGACCTCGTCCTTGTCGATGCGCACGACCTTACCGGTGACGATGTCCCCCTCGCTGAAGTCGGTCAGCGTCATGTCGTAGTTGGGGACGATCTCGCCGTCGACCTCGATGAGATAGCCCTCGCTGCCCTCCACGACGTTCGGCGCGTTGGCGGGGTCGGTGATGGTGGCGTCGGTGGGGTTGTCGGTCATGAGTAGGTGTGCCTCCCGGTCACTTGGCGGTCCGTCGCTGATGGAGGGGTCGGCCCGCGGACCGCGGCGGGCCTAAATCGGGGATTATAGCAGCCGCAGGCCCGGCAATCGAGTCCGGCCGACGCGGATGCAGGCCGGCAGGACCGTCCGCGCCTCAGCCTTTGGCCGCCACCCAGTCGTCGCCCGCCCCGACCTCCACCTCGAGCGGAGGATCGAGGTCGAGGGCGCCGGTCATGGCGTCGCGCAGCAGCGGCAGGCACACGTCCACCTCGTCCTCGGGACATTCGAGGACCAGCTCGTCGTGCACCTGCAGCACCAGTCGAGACGCCAGCCCGCGACGCTCCAGCTGGCGGCTCACGGTGACCATGGCGACCTTGATGATGTCGGCCGCCGTGCCCTGCAGGATCGTGTTGACGGCGAGGCGCTCCCCGAGCGAGCGGTCGCGGTAGTTGGACGAGCGCAGCTCCGGCACGGCCCGGCGGCGGCCGAACAGGGTCGTCACGTGACCGTCCTGCGTCGCCTGGGCGATCACCTGCTCGCGGAACTCCTTCACCTTGGGGTACTTGGCGAAGTAGGCCTCGATGAAGGCGCGGGCCTCCTCGACGGGGATGTCCACCTGCTCGGAGAGGCCGTAGGCGGAGAGTCCGTACATGATGCCGAAGTTGGTGGCCTTGGCGCGTTCGCGCTGCTGCCGGGTGACCTCCTCGACGGGGATGCCGGCGACCGCGGCGGCGGTGACGCGGTGCACGTCCTCGCCGCGATGGTAGGCCGCCAGCAGGGCCGGCTCGCCCGAGAGCGACGCCATCAGGCGCAACTCGATCTGCGAGTAGTCGGCCACCACCAGGCGGTGCCCCTCGTCGGCCACGAAGCAGGCGCGGATCTCGGCGCCGAGCTCGGTGCGCACGGGGATGTTCTGCAGATTGGGGTTGGAGCTGGAGAGCCGTCCCGTGGACGCCACCATCTGGTTGAAGGTGGTGTGCAGCCGGCCGGTGGCGGGGTCGAGGCGGGCCGGGAGCGGCTCGAGATAGGTGTTGAGCAGCTTGGTGAGCTCGCGCCACTCCTCGACCGCCGGGACGATCGGGTGCCGGTCGCGCAGCGTCCGCAACACACGAGCGTCCGTCGAGTACCCCGTCTTGCCCTTGCGGACCGGCTCCAGGCCGAGGCGGTTGAACAGCACGTCGGCGAGCTGCTGCGGCGAGCCGAGGGTGAACGGGCCGCCGGCCAGCCGGACGACCTCGTCCGCCAGCTCGTCGATGCGGTCGCGCACGCGGGCGGTGATCTCACCGAGCCGGTACGGGTCCATCTTGACGCCGGCGGCCTCCATCTGCGCGAGCACGCGCACCAGCGGCAGCTCGACCTCGCGGAAGAGCCGCTCGAGGCCGAGCTCCACGAGGCGCGGCCGCTGTGCCTCGGCCACGCGCCAGGTGAGGGTGGCCCGCGTGGCCGCGGCGGCCTCGGCCGCCGGCCCCTCGACCAGCCGGGCGCCGTCGTCCGCCCCCGCGAGCGCGAACAGCGTGCGCTCCTTCTCGGGCCGCTCCGGCGCCAGCAGATAGGCGGCCACCGCGGTGTCGAACGCCGGACCCACGGGAGCGTGCACGAAGCCGGGCTGCGCCTTGGCGTCGTGCACGACCGCGTGCGCCGCGAGCAGCCACAACGAGCCGGCCCTCGCGGCGTCGGCCGGCGCCACGAGACACACGTCGCCGCCCGCGTGCGCCGCCACGGCGAGCCCCTCTCCCCCGTCGTCGCGCGCCTCGAAGGCGAGCGCCGCCTCGTCCTTCTCGAGCAGGGCGGCGACGGGGCCCACGTCGCGCTCCTGCGCCAACCGCACCAGGGCGCCGCTCACGGCGCCGGGCGGGACGGCGCCGGCGTCCCCGCTCACCTCGCGCAGCCGGCGCCGCAGGTTGCGGAACTCGAAGCGCGCGAACGCCGCGTCGACCTGCTCGACCGGCAGGCGGTACCCGCTGCGTCCGACCACCTCCACGAGGTCGTGCTCGAGAGGCACGTCGCAGACCATGGTCGCGAGTCGCAACGAGAGCCGGGCGACGTCTTCGTGCTCGGCGAGCAGCGCGCGCCGCTTCTCCGACTTGACCTCGTCGAGGCGCCGGTACATCTCGTCGATGCTGCCGAACTGCTGCAGGAGCTGCGCCGCCGTCTTCTCGCCGATGCCGGGCACGCCGGGGATGTTGTCGGAGGAGTCGCCCTTGAGACCGATGTAGTCGGGGATCTGCGCCGGCGTGACGCCGAACCGTTCGAGCACCGCGCCGGGCGTGTAGATCCGGACGTCGGTCACGCCGCGCCCGGTGCTCATCACCCAGATGTCGTCGTCGACGATCTGCATGGCGTCGCGGTCGCCGGTGACGACCACCGAGCGGACGCCCTGCCGCTTGGCCTCCTCCGCCAGCGTGCCGAGGATGTCGTCGGCCTCGTAGCCCGGCTTGACGAGGTTGACGACGCCGAAGGCCTCCATGAGCCCCGGCAGCAGGTCCCACTGCGCCGCGAGCGTCTCCGGCATCGACGGGCGCTGTGCCTTGTACTGGTCGTAGAGCTCGTCGCGGAAGGTGGGACCGCGCGCGTCCCAGGCGCAGACGAGGTACGACGGCCGGTACTCGGTGATGAGCTTGAGCAGCATCTGGCTGAGCCCGAAGAGCGCGTTGGTGGGCGCGCCGGCCTGGGTGGCGATGGACTCCGGCAGCGCGAAGAAGGCGCGGAACGCCAGGCTGCTGCCGTCGAGCAGGAAGAGGCGGTCGTGCAGGAGCGGGTCGGCCATGGCGCGATTCTACGACAACCACGGGACCCGCCGCCGGGGGCGGCCGTCGCGTCCGTCGCCGGCGTCGCCGTCGCGGTAGACTGCCGGCAGTGGGCCGGCGCCCGGCCGGCGGTCAACGGGAGGATGTGGCGATGGGAGCACGGGAGTTCACGAGGGGACGCCGCGTCGTGGCTCGGCTGGCGCACGGCGGCGACCTGCTGGAGGAGATCGCCGCCGTGGCCGAGGAGCACGGCATGCGGACCGCCGAGCTGCGCGCCATCGGCGCCCTGCAGGCCGCCCGGCTCGCTTTCTACGACCAGTCCGCGCATGAGTACGGGGAGTTCGCCGTCGATGCGCCGGTCGAGCTGATCGGCCTGCTCGGCAACGTCTCGCTCAAGGACGGGGCGATCTTCGTCCACGCCCACGCCACGCTGGCGGGTCACGACGGGGCCTGCGTCGCGGGGCACGTGGCGCCGGGCTGCGTCGTCTTCGCCGGCGAGCTGGTGCTGCAGGAGCTCGTCGGCGAGCCGCTGGAGCGGGAGTTCGACGAGGTCACCGGCCTGGCGCTCTGGCGCGACCTCTGAGCCGCCACACCGCGGGAGAGAAGGGGTGGTGGTGTCGGAAGGGGGACTTGAACCCCCATGAGGTTATACCCTCACTAGGCCCTCAACCTAGCGCGTCTACCAATTCCGCCATTCCGACACTCGAGGGAGTGCGAGTATAGGTCGCGCGCCGCGGAAGTTCAACGCGTCGGGGGCCGGAGCGTGACGATGGGCGGCCCGCGCTGCGGCCCGCCCATCGGCGGCGCCCCCTTCATCTGCCCCACGTCACGCGGGGCCGTGGTCTGCCGAGACCGTGGCGCCGACTGAGACTGCACCCGCAGTATAGGCCCTCGTCCCGCGTGGTACAAGGTCTTCCGTATCAAACGATCACCTCGAGCGGAGGAACCGATGCCCGCACGCATCCTGGTCGGCAGCTGTTCGTGGACCGATCCCACGCTGGTCGCCAGCGGACGCTTCTATCCGCCGCAGGTGACGAGCGCCGAGGGGCGCCTGCGCCATTACGCAGAGCGCTTCGACATCGTCGAGGTCGACTCCACCTACTATGCGCCGCCGTCCGTGCGCAACAGCAGGCTCTGGGTGGAGCGCACGCCGGACGACTTCGTCTTCAACGTCAAGGCCTTCGCCTGGCTCACGGGCCACGCCGCGGCGCCGGCGCGGCTCCCCGGCCTGCTCCGCGACCGGTTGCCGGAGCACGCGCGCGCCAAGCGCAACGTCTATCCACGCGACGTCGACGGATCGGTCCTCGAACTGGTGTGGCGGCAGCACCGCGAGGCCCTCGAGCCGCTGGCCGCCGCCGGCAAGCTGGGCGCGGTCCTCTTCCAGTTCCCACGCTGGTTCGTCCGCACGGAACAGAACCGCGCGTACCTGCGCACGCTCCCGGCGCACCTGCCGGGCCGGCCGCTGGCGGTGGAGTTCCGCGGCGGCGGCTGGATGGACGCGGACGCCGCCGCCGATACGCTCGCGCTGCTCGAGGGGGCCGGACTCACCTACGTGGGCGTGGACGAGCCCCAGGGCTTCGCCGACAGCGTGCCGCCGCTGACCGCGGTGACCGCCCCGCTGGCGATGGTGCGCCTGCACGGCCGCAACGCCGACACCTGGAGGGCGAGGACGGGCGCCGCCTCAGACCGTTTCAAGTACCTCTACAGTGACGCCGAGCTGGAGGAATGGGCGCCGCGCGTACGCGCGCTCGCCGCCCAGGCCGAGACCGTGCACGTCCTCTTCAACAACAACTACGAGGACTGGGGCATGCGCAACGCGCGACGGATGGCGCAGATCCTCGGGGTCGACCGGCCCCGGCCGCAGACCCGGCTGCAGCTCGACTGAGAGCGGACCCGCCGGGCCTGGTCAGCCCGGCCCGGCGAGCAGTTCGCGCATCTGCGCGTCGACCGTGACGCCCCACCGTGCGAGCTCGGCGAAGAAGGCCTCGCAGGGCACGACCTGCTCGGGGACGAAGACGCCGGGGCCGACGATGTCGCCGCGAGCCAGCATGCGGGCCACGATCGCCGGCGGGATGCCGGTGTCCACATCGCCGCCGCCGGCGCCGTACTCCTCGTGGGCGGGGACCACGGCGCGCACGCGCCACTCGATCCGCCGTCCCGCCTTGAGCCCGCGCACCACGCCCAGCAGGTAGTCGGTGTCGTGGACGACCACGTCCGTGGGGCGCGGGATCTCGCCGACCACCTTGAGCAGCACGTCGCGCGGGCGGACGTGCGAGCCGCCGACCTCCACCTCGTCGGTGCGGGTCATGCCGATGGCGTGCAGGAAGCGCATCTGGCGGGTGAACTCCTGCGGCAGCGAGAGCTTGAAGGTCGCGCCCCTCAGCCCCTGGTCCTTCCAGGTGTGCCAGAAGGTGAACGGCTCCGAGTGGATCGTGTAGTGGGCCTCGAGGAGGCCCGCCGGCGCGCCGAAGTCGAGCAGCTCCACGCCCTCTCCGCCGCCGATGTCCGTGACCCAGCGGCCGTCGATGTACTCGGGGGCGACGACGCTGAACTCGTCGCAGAGCGTCTCGAGCGAGTAGGGCACCACCCAGCCGTCGTAGCCGCTCCAGTCGGTGTCGTCGACGTTGCCGCACCAGGCGTGCGCCTCCTCGACCACGTCGAGCCGCTCCGCGCCGTACTTCGCGAGGATGTTGGTGACGCCGGGGGCGCCGCCCATGGCGATCACGGCGGTCACGCCCGCGCGGCGGAACTCCTCGTGCAGCTCCACCTGCTGCTTGGTCACATGGAAGAGGCCGCCCATGTCCGTGTAGTGCACCCGGGCCGCGGCGGCGGCCCGCATCACGGTGATGTTCCAGAAATGCTGTGTGGCGTTGACCATCGCGTCGCAACCCGCGAGCACGGACTGCACGCTCCCCTGCTCGCGCGCATCGACGAACCGGGGGCGCGCCTTGCCGCCGCCGTGGCTCTCCGCGACCTCGCAGGCCCGCGACTCGTCGTAGTCGGCCACCACGACCTCGTCCACGTCCCGGCTCAGACCCAGCTCCTTGACGGTCCAGGCGCCCATGGCGCCCGCACCCACGACGGCGATCTTCATCTCCCCTCCCGGACGCTCCGACCGTTTGCCGCAGTCGAGCCTACGGGAGTCGCGGGCGCAAGTACAGACGGTTATCATGGAGGCCTCCGCTCCGTGGCACCCCCGGGAAGAAGGCGACCGTGACCAGGTACGGTCTGGACGACCAGCTATGGCGAGAGCTCGAGGACGAGGTCCTCGAGCTCTTCACGGCCCTGCTCCGGATCGACACGACCAACGGCAACGAGACCGCGGCGGCGCGGGTGCTGCAGGCCTACCTGGCCGAGCACGGCATCGCCGCCGAGCTGCGCGGCGAGCTCCCGGACCGGCAGAACCTGGTGGCCCGGCTGGACGGCGCGGGGCCGGGCCCCACGCTCACCATGATGGGCCACCTCGACGTGGTGCCGGCCGACGCCGGCGAGTGGAGCGTGCCGCCGTTCTCCGGCACGGTCCGGGACGGGTACGTGTGGGGTGTCGGCGCCGTCGACATGAAGAACCAGGTCGCCGCCGAGGCGGTGGCGCTCGCCCGGCTGAAGCGCTCGGGCGCCCGCTTCGCCGGCACCGTCAAGTACGCCGCCACCGCCGACGAGGAGGTCGGCGAGTTCTGCGGGGTCAAGTGGCTCTGCGAGCACGAGCCCGACGCGCTGCGCGCCGACTACTGCCTCAACGAGGGCATGGGCGGGCTCTGGCTCCCGGTCGACGGCCGCAAGGTCTTCCTGCTCGCCGTCGGCGAGAAGGCGTTCGCCCAGTTCCGCATCCGCACCCGCGGCCGCGGCGGCCACGCCTCGGTCCCCGAGAAAGAGCACAGCGCCGTGATCGACCTGGCCCGGGCCGTCACGGCGCTCGGCCTGGCCGACCCGCCGACGATCGTCTCCGCGACCACGGCGCGCTTCATCGACGCGCTCGTGACCGACGCCGCGCTGGCGGCCCGGCTCAAGGATCCCGTCACCGCCCGCGCCGCCGGGGCGGAGCTGCGCCGGATCGACCCCATGGCCGCCCGCCTGGTGGAGCCGCTGTTCGGCGCCACGCCCACCCCGACCATGCTGGCCGCCGGCCAGGCGGTGAACGTCATCCCGACGCGGGCGGAGGCCTGTGTCGACTGCCGCATCCTCCCCGAGATGACGCACGCCGACGTCGAGGCCCACGTCGCGGCCACCCTGGACCCGCTGGGGATCGACTGGGAGTTCGAGTGGGTCGACGTCACCATGCCCAACTCGTCGCCGCCGGCCAGCCCGCTCGCCGACAGCATCGCGCGCGTGTTGCGGCGCGACGTACCCGGGACCGTGCTCGTCCCGATGACCTCGAGCAGCTTCACCGACTCGCGCTGGGTGCGCGAGGCCTTCCCCGACTGCGTGGCCTACGGGTTCGCGCCCTTCGTGGCCGAGAGCCTGCGCGACCTGGACGGAGGCCGCGACCACGAGCCGGACGAGCGTATCCACGTGGAGGACGTCGTCTACCAGGCGCTGTTCTTCGAACGCCTCGTCCGGGACCTCCTCGCGTGACCTCCGGGCGCGGTCCCGACGTCCTGCGCGACCGCTTCCGCGGGACGCTGCTCGGCCTGGCCGTGGGCGACGCGCTGGGCGCGCCGGCCGAGTTCCTCACCGCCGAACAGGTGGTGGAGAAGTACGGCGTCATCACCGAGATGCTCGGCGGCGGCGTTTTCGACGTCGCGCCGGGCGAGGTCACCGACGCCACCGAGATGATGCTGTGCGTGGCCGAGAGTCTCGTCGCGCACGGCGCCTTCGCGCCGGACGACATCATGCGGCGACTGGCGCAGTGGCTCGACAGCCGGCCTTACCACGTGAGCCTGACCGTGAGGGCGGCGCTCATCAGTTACCGCTCAGGCACACCCTGGGACCTGGCCTCGCGGCGGGCCTACGAGATCCTCGGCGGCCCCACCGCCTGCAACGGCAGCCTCATCCGCTGCGCCCCGATCGCGCTCCTCTACCGCGCCGACGCGGCGACACGACTCGAGGTGTCGCTGCGGGAGTCGACGCTGACGCATTTCGACCGGCTCGCCGGCTGGTCGTGCGCCGCCTTCAACGACCTGGTCGTCGCCGCCCTCCATGACAGGCTGCTCGACGAGCTGCCGGCCATCACGCGCTCTTTCGACGACGAGGACAGACGCGTGGCCGCGCTGCTGCGCGATACGCCCGGCGCCGAGGTGGAGGAGATCACGAGCTCGGCCTTCGTGATCGACACGCTGCGGACGGCGCTCTGGACGGTCCTCAACGCCGCCGACTTCGAGCACGCGGCGACCATCGCGGTGAACCTCGGCAACGATGCGACCGCCGCCGGCGCCGTGACGGGCGCCCTCGCCGGCGCCGTGTACGGCGTGTCCGGCATCCCGCCACGCTGGCTGGAGGGGCTCGCTGTGCGCGAGCGCGTGACCGGCATCGCCGACCGTCTCTTCGAGCTCGCCGGCGTCGACTGACGCCGGCGGCTCATACTCGGATCACAGACGAGAACCTGCTCACGCGGGAACGCCGTGGGGCGCGCACCCTGGCGGCGGCGGGCGCGGTGCTCGCGCTGGTGAGCATCGGGACCAGCCCCGGCTTGCCGGACCTCATCGGCCTGCTCGCGCTCTCCGGCATGGTCGTCACCGACGCCATCGCGCTGCTCAGCCTCGTCGAGGAGTCCCGCCGCGAGGGCATGGATGCACGCACCGCCGTGATCGAGGGCGGGCGGCGGCTGCGTCCTCTCCTCACGACGCCCGTTGTCACGATCCTCGCCCTCATCCCCACGACGCTCGGCGTCGGAGGCAGGGGCGGGTTCCTCTCGACGTCGCCCGCCGCCATCGTCCCGTTGCCCTGCGGTAGGCTTGTCGCGAGGCAGCGCTCCGACGGGCGCGGCCGCGTGACAGGCACGACGAGAGGAGGACCCGTGGCGAAGCAGGCACCCAAAAAGCCCCGAGCGGCGAGCAAGGCGGCGGCCAAGGACAAGGCCCGCACCGCCGCCGAGCTGGAGCGGCTCACTCCGCGCAAGCTCACCCGCGAGCAGCTCATCGAGGCGCTGAACGACGATCTCGCCTGGGAGTACCAAGCGCTGATCCAGTACGTGCAACACGCGGCGGCGATCAGCGGCGCGCAGTACGACGCGATCAAGGCCGAGCTCATCGTCCATTCCAACGAGGAGCATGCCCACGCCGTCTCGCTGGCCGACCAGATCGACTTCCTCGGCGGCGTGCCCGGCGTCGACGTCTACGAGGCGCATATCTCCCCGGACGCCGACAAGATGCTCGAGCAGGACCTGGACGGTGAGCTGGACGCGATCACCCGCTACCGGGAGCGCATCGCCCAGGCGGAGATGCTGCAGGAGTACGGCCTGCGCCGTGCTCTCGAGGACATCCTCATCATCGAGGAAGAGCACGCCCGCGACCTGCAGGACGCGCTCGGGCTCTGAGACGTGTCGGCGGAGGCCCGGGCGTGGCCGCTACGCGGTCGCCCGCGTCTCCGCCGTCTGCGCCGCCTTCCGGCGGCGCCACCCCGGCGCCAGGCCGAGGAACCATACGGCGCCGGCCAGCCCGATCACCAGCAGCAGGACGAAGGCCTCACGCCCGCCGACCCGGTCCATGGCCCATCCTCCGAACGCCGGCCCGAGCGCCGCGCCCCCGTTCCACACCACGGTCCAGACCCCCATGTAGCGCCCACGGACGGCCTCCGGCGCGAGGTCGGCCACCTCCGCCGAGGCCACCGGCGAGAGCAGCGTCTCCCCGAAGCTCAGGACGATGATGAACACGACGAGCGACCAGACAGGGCCCGCGAAGGCGGATCCGCCGATGCCTGCGGCCAGCAGCGCGCTGGAGACCGCGAGCAGGATCATCCGGTTGCGGTGGCGCAGCGCGGTCACCAGCGGGATCTGGACGAGCACGATGATGAGCGCGTTGAGCGTGAGCAGATACGCCCAGGTCCGGCTCGGCACACCCAGGAAGTCGGTGATGTACACCGCGTAGATGGACCCGAAGTTGCCGATGCAGAACACCGGCAGCACGGCCGCGAGGCAGAACACGATGAACACCCGGTCGTGGACCACGGCGCGATAGCCGCTGCGCCCCTGGTCGTCCGCCGGGCGGTCCGCCTGCGTCGCGGCCGGCGGCCGGCTCTCACGGATCCAGACGGACATCATGACCACCATGCTCAGACAACCGACGGCGGCCGAGAGGAACAGCACCCGGTAGCTCATGCCGAACCCCAGCGCCTGTCCGGCGGCCACCGGCCCCACGACGACCCCGAAGTTCATGGCCGCGCGCGTGATCCCGAACCCCTCCTGCCGCTTCTCCTGGGGCAGCAGGTCGGCGATCATCGCGTTGCTCGCCGTCTGGAACAGCGGCCAGCCGAGTGCGCTCTCCAGTCCTACGAGCAGCGCCACCTGCCACAGCTCCCTGACGAACGCGAAGCCCACGAACCAGACCACACCGACCGACACCGAGAGCAGGATGACCACCCGGCGGCCGAACCGGTCCGTGAGCTGGCCGCCCCAGAACTGGAAGGGCATCACGGCGAGGGGGACGAGGCCGAAGACCACTCCGATCATGGTCATCGAGGTGTCCAGAGCCGTGCGCAGGTAGATCGCCTCGAAGGGGAACGCCAGCGCGGCCGCGGCGACGTAGATGAAGATGCCGAGGGTGAGGACCCAGAACTGGGCGGGGAAGGCGCGCAGGTTCCGGGCGGGCTGTCTGAGGCGGCCGATCATGGCCTCATGCTATCCGCGGGGAACGAGGCTGACGAACGCCGCCGGGCGGCGGCCTGACGACGCAGGTGCAGACGGGGGCCGGGCGGCAACGTCACCGTCAGGCGGCGGACGCGCGTCTTCGCCCGGGGCCCCCTCTGTTATCCTCGGGCCATGCCCGGCCGCCGCCCCCAGTTCGTGGTCATCGACACGGAGACCACCGGCCTCGACCCGCGGCACGACCGCGTCATCGACATCGGCGCCGTGCGGCTGGACGAGGACCTCACCGTCGCGGCCCGGTTCACGACGCTGGTGGACCCCGGGATCCCGGTCCCTCTCTTCGTCACGCGGCTGACCGGCATCACCGACGCAGACCTCGACGGGGCTCCTGCCCCCGCCGCGGCGTTGGCCGGCCTGCAGGAGTTCGCCGGCGACGCCCTGCTGGTGGCCCACAACGCCGCCTTCGACCGGGACCATCTCCGCGAGACGGCCCGGCGCGCCAAGGTCGCGCCGCTCGCCGGCGACTGGTTCGACACGCTGGAGGCGGCGCTCCTGCTCTACCCCGAGCTTGACCGACACGCCCTGCCGATCCTCGTCGAGGAGCTCGGCCTCCCGTGGCCGGCGCATCGCGCCCTGCCCGACGCCGAGGCGACCGCGGAGATCCTGGCCCGGCTCGCACGACGGGCCGCCGGCCTCGCCCCGGACGAGCGGAGGCTGCTGGAGGGGATTTCCTGGCCCCCGCTGGCCGTCCTCGACACATGCGCGGCCTCGCCCGACGAGGCGCCGCCGCCGCCTCCTGCGCCGCCGACCGCCGGAGCCGACCGGCCCCCGGCACTGCCGGTGGAGGCGGATGGATGGCGCGCGCAGCTCGATGGAGCGGGCGGCGCCCCGGCCGGGTTGGCCGACCGGCTGGCCGGCTTCCGCCGGCGGCCGGCGCAGATCGACTACGCGGCGGCCGTCGCCGACGTCTTCGCGCAGGGCGGCGTCGCCGTCTTCGAGGCCGGCACGGGCATGGGCAAGAGCCTCGGCTACCTGCTCCCGGCCGCTCACGCAGGCGCCGCCTCCGGCCGTCGCGTCCTCGTCAGCACGAAGACCAAGGCGTTGCAGCGGCAGCTGGCCCGTGCGGAGCTGCCGCTGGTCGCCGCCACGCTGCCGGAAGGCTGGCGCTGGACGCTCCTCATGGGCCGCGAGAACTACCTCTGCCGGAGACGCCTCTCGGAGGCGGTGGCCGCGCAGGGCGAGGCGCTGCCGGATGTCGAACGGTCGCTCGCCCTCGCCTATCTCTGCGGACGTGCCCGGCGTGGCGAGGTCGACCTCTCGGCGCTGCCGTACCGAGCCCTGCAGGTCCTCCCCGCGCTGGCCGACCTGGCGCGTGAGGTCCGCTCGTCGCGGGCGACGTGCCTCGGTCGCCACTGTCCCCTGCGGGGCGAGTGCCACTGGCGACTCGCGCGGGCACGGGCTGAGGCGGCTCACCTCGTCTGTGTCAACCACGCGCTCCTGCTCTCCGCGGGCGACGCCCTGCCCGCCTTCGAGGACGTGGTGATCGACGAGGCGCACCTTCTGTACCACGAGGCGACCGAGGCGTTCAGCGACCGTGTCGACGCAGCGTCGGTCGAACGGTTGCTGGGAGACCTGCGCGGACATCGCCGCCAGCGCCGTCTCGCGCAGCGTCTGCGGGCGGCCGCGCGCAAGCTGGGACCGGACGAGGGGCGAGCGGTGGCGCAGGCCGCGGACGCCTGCGAGCGCGCCGCCGAGGAGATCCCCGGCCTGAGCCGCGCACTCGGCGACGCGATCGCTGCGCTGGCCCACATCGCCGCATCCGACGACGGGAGCGCAGCGGGGCCGGCGCACCCGGAGTACGCGAGCACGGTCTGGCTCACACCCGGGCTGCGTGACCGGCCTGAGTACGACGCGCTCCTCGTGCACGCCGGCCTGCTCTCCGAGGGCCTCTCGAGGCTCGCCGCCGCCGCGGCGGCGGCCGGCGAGCTCCTTCCGGAGGACCATCGCGAGCACTCCATCCTCGTCGTCCTGGCCGACGACGCCGCCGCGGCGGCGGCACTGCTGCTCGACCTGCCTGAGGGGCGCGATCCCGAGACGGTCTCGTGGGCGGAGCTCGAAAGCGCTCCGCGTGTCGCCGCGGGAGCGCCGCGGTGGGCGTTGACACGCTCCCCGCTCACCCCGGCGGCCGGCATCCGCGAGGTCCTCTGGGGACGTCTGCGCAGCGCCGTGCTCACCAGCGCGACCCTGACGGCGGCCGGGTCGTTCTCCTACTTCCGCGAGATGACCGGGATCACCGGCGACGTCGACGCCCGCGAGCAGGTGTTCCCCTCCCCCTTCGACTACCGTCGTCAGGCGGTCCTCGTGCTCGAGCACGCCCCCGGAGACGCGTGGAGGCCGGACGAGCTCGCCGTGCGCCAGGGCGAGCGCCTGAGGCAGATCGCCCAGGTCACCGGCGGCCGCACACTGGCGTTGTTCACCAACACCCGCGACATGCACCGCGTCGCGGCCGCCGTGGGCGAGCATATCGAGGACGACGGCGTCCTCGTGCTCGCCCAAGGCCTGCACGGCAGCGCCGCGAGCCTCGCCGAGGAGTTCCGCACGCACCCCGAGACCATCCTGCTGGGGGTGGACACCCTGTGGACGGGACAGGACTTCCCCGGCGACACGCTGACCTGCCTGGTCATCGCCAAACTGCCGTTCCCGCGGCTGGATCCACTGGTGCGCGCCCGCGAACGGGCCTGCGCGGCCGCGGGGGAGCGCTGGTTCGAGCGTTTCTACCTGCCGGAGGCCGTCCTCAAGTTCAGGCAGGGCTTCGGCCGGCTCATCCGGACCGAGACGGACACGGGCGTGGTCGTGGTGCTCGACCACCGCCTCACGCAGAAGGCCTACCGACCGGACTTCCTCGCCAGTCTCCCGGACATGGAGGTGGTGGAGGCGCCGCCCGCCCATGTCGCCGCCGTGGTCGACCATCATCTGCGGCGTCTCACGGCCGCACGGGCGCCCGACGGCCGCGCCGCCATCGACGCGTCGGACGAGGCGCACGCTACCTGAGCAGCCTGCCGCCCCCGCGCGCCTGCCTGGCCCCGACGCGCTTGACGAAGCGCGCTCTGCTACGCTTGCCGCAGTGGGGGCACGTGAGGTTCTTGTAGCTGTAGTAAGTTCCGTCCGGGTTCTTCCCCACGGCCGACTGGGTGAAGAAGTTGACCGTGGTCGGGACCTGGAAGGCCTTGCCGCACTCGGCGCACACGTATCCCGAGCTGCGCGACACCAGGCTCATGTACATCCACAACCCGGCCAGGACGAGGAGGAGCATGGGCCAGAAGCCCTTCCACGGGTACACCACGAGGACGGCGACGAGGATGACGCCGAGGAAGACGCCGAGCTTCCACACGGTGCCGACCCAGTCGTGCCGGGTCCGATCGACGTAGCGGGCCACAGGCGTGCCTTTCGTGTGCGGAACGGACCGGCCGCGCCTCCCGACGCGCAGCGGGGATCAGCCTCCTGCCGGCCCGGCCCAGTAGCTGATGAGAGTGAAGATGCCGAAGAGCGCGGCCAGCACGACCACGACGAACGCGAGCGTGGAGAAGAACCCCACGAACCAGCCCCTGACCTTCATCTGCGCTCCTGTGGTCGTGTGCCTGAGCACGCCCGACGCGCGGGCGCGCAGACCACAGTATGCCGGGAAACCCGGGCGCCGCTCAAGTCCGCGGCGGGACGGCCGATGGACCTGACGGGCGCCGCTCGCCGCCCGACCGCCGCAGGCGCCGACGCCCGCGGCCGCAACGACCCACGAGGAGGAGCACTTCATGGACGTGACGTTCGAGAACGGACCCGCCTTCACCGTCGCCGTGGCGAGGATGGCCCCCGGAGAACAGATCCGTTGCGAAGGCGGCGCCATGCTCAGCATGACCGCCGGGACGCAGATCGAGACCTCCACCCAGGGCGGCATCCTCAAGGGCCTCAAACGGTCGCTCTCGGGCGAGTCCTTCTTCATGAACACCTTCACCGCCCCCGCCGGGGGCGGCGAGATCGTCCTCTCCCACTCACTGCCCGGCGACATGTCGTACATCGACCAGCAGGGCGACACCTGGCTCTACCACCGGGACGGCTTCGTCGCCAGCGAGATGGGGATCGACCTGGACACCAAGTGGGGCGGCCTCAAGGGCGCGTTCGGCGCCTCGTCCTTCTTCGTCGTGAAGTGCACCGGCCACGGCAAGGTGATCTTCGCGACCTACGGCGCGCTGCGCCGCGTGGACCTGCAACCCGGGGAGCAGTACGTGGTGGACAGCGGCCACCTCGTCGCGTGGCACGAAGCCATGCCGATCCAGATCCAGAAGGTCGGCGGCTACAAGTCCTTCTTCTTCTCCGGAGAGGGGTTCGTCGCCACCCTGACCGGACCGGGCACCTTCTTCACCCAGACGCGCAACGAACGCGCCTTCGTCGACTGGCTGATCCCCTATCTCCCCAAGAGCAGCAACTGAGGCAGCCGCCCAGCCGGCCGACGTCCCCGGCCGCGTCCGTCCCGCGACGGTCGTCCCCGCCGCCGGACGGGTACCAGATCGGTACAACCGTCCACAGGGGAGGTCGGAGATGACACGGGACGACCATGGGTCCCGGAGCCGGCCGGCGCGGGCGCGCCAGGTGCGTGAGCTCCGGCAGGGCCCCCGGATCACGAAGCAGGCACCGCGCTCGTGGACGAACAAGACCATGCACCGGCCGGCGACCAGGATCGGCGAGATCAAGCACGGGAAGCCGTGATGCACTGGGGCCGCCGCGCCGGCCGGCGGGGCGTCCGGGGCGCCGCGCAGGCATCCCCGGCAGCGACCCGACGGCCGCGCGGCGGCGCTCAGAAGGTCAGTCTCCGGAGCGCCCAGGCCATGGTGCGACCCAGCGTGGCCATGGTCGCCATGCCCTCCCGGTCGTGCTCGACGTCGCCCTTGTCGGCGCCGACGCCGAGGCTCCAGTAGCTCGAGCCGACGACCAGCATCTCATTGATCAGGAACCAGTGGTTGATGCTGTCGAAGGCGTGGATGGCGCCGCCGCGCCGGGCGGCGACCACGGCGGCGCCCACCTTGCGCGCCAGCGGGTTACCGCTCTTGCGCGTGGCGTACCCGGCCCGCTCCATCAGCGCCTGCGTGGTCGCGGTGCAGTTGGCGTAGTAGGTCGGCGAGGCGATGATGATCCCGTCCGCCTCGAGCATCCGTGCCACGCAGTCGTTTAGCCCGTCGTCCTTCACGCCCGAGCAGGTGTTGTCCCGGGTCTCGGCGCACTTCAGACAGGCCGTGCATCCGCTGAACCGCTTGTCGTGGAGCTGCACCAGCTCCGTCTCGATGCCCTCCGCCTCGAGCTCCGCGAACACCCTCCTCACCAGGATGGCCGTGTTGCCGTCCTTGCGCGCGCTGCCGTTGAACGCCACCACCTTCATCAGGACCCCCTTGTCGTGGACCTCGCGCGGGTCCGCAAGGCCCGTGGGATGTGATCGTCGTCGCCGGTCACAGGCGCGGTGCCGGCGCGCAGGCCGCCATGCGCCGCCGACCGCCACCGTCGACGGGGCGGTTCACGACGCCGTCTCTCCCGCCGCGAATCGATGCGCCACACGCACGAGGGCGAGTGTGTCGAGCTTGCAGTACTCGCGCAGGGAGCGCTGCAGAGCCGCGCGGCGGTCCTCCGTCGTGGCCGGGTCGGCGGCTTCGTGGTAGGCGGCCTGAGCCGACAACCCGTCCTGGACCTCCTTCAGAAGAGCGTGGTCCAGCTCCGCGTCCACCGTGGGCAGCACCGCTTTGAGCGAGTAGGAGCCGTTCAGCGCGGGGTGCCGATAATGGTCGCGGGTGAGCCGCAGGAGGTCCACCAGGCGCCCTGCGACGCCCTCGAGCGCCGGGGCGAGATCCGGCAACATGGCCGCCATTTCCATGATCCGCCACTTCTCGAAGTCGTGGTAGACGAAGATCGGGCCGCGGTCGCCGAGCGTCTCGAGCAGCGCCTCCGCCGACGCCCGTACCGGCGCCTCGCCGCTGGTGTCCAGGAACCAGCGGTGACGGACGTCCCCGGGGCGGTCCTCCACATGGCACGACCACTGGAACACGATCTGCTGGAACGGACGGGTCCCGGCCCACAGGGGGACCGCGAACTGGACCGTCTCGAAGTCGAGGTAGTGACGGGGGTACGGCAGCCGCTCGAGGAACCTCGTGGCCGCCGGGTCGAGTGTCCCGAGTGAGGGGTCGGGCGGGGCGGCGCACGCGCCGTCGCGGCCGCGCTCCTCTCCCGGAGCACAACGCGGCTTGCCCTCCTGCCCTTCGCAGAAGGCCAGGAAGGGGCACTCGAACGGACGTCGGCACTGCGCGCCCGTCCGCACGGCGGGGATGGGTCCGGCGAGCAGTTCGTTGAACCCGCGCACCCAGCCGGGGATGTGCGTCATCAGCGGACGCGCCTGGTCGGCGACGGGGATCTCGCGCAGGAGGCCACGGTAGTCCCCGCCGCCCGGGTAGACGAATCCGGTGTCGATCACGGCGACGCTGATCCCGTCCAGCGGCACTCCGGCGCCCTCGACGACCCATCCCTGGACGGCGACGTCCTGCAGGTGGTGCTCCTTGAGGCGCGTCGCCGACTTGACCTCGATCATGCGGCAACGTCCGCTGCGGCGCTCGAGCACGTCGGCGCGGATGAGCACTCCCTTGTGACGGAAGGTGGCCTCGTAGAGCGTGAGGTCCCCGGGGCGCGCCAGCGCCGCCTCGGTCTCGCGCAACGCCTGACTGAGCGGGCCGCCGTCGCCGACGAGGACGCCGCCGGGATACAACTCGCGCGCCACCTCGCCGACCCCGTGTCCGGCGGCGAAGCGGCGCTGGACGTCGGCCGTGTACACCTCGAGGTCAGGTCGATGGACCGCGAGCCAGAGACGTCTGCCGCACTGGAGTCCGGCGGTGATGCGCGACTTGGAGAGACGGAAGGTACGCACTGCGGCTGATTGTATCCCGCCGCGGCGCACCCCGCCTGCGTCCGCTACGATACGCACATGACGTCGCGAGAAGCCATCCGTCGCCTCAACCGCGACCGCAAGAAGCTCCGTGCTCTTCACGTGCTTCACATCGCGGTGTTCGGATCCACCGCGCGCGACGAGGCGACCCCGCACAGCGACGTCGACCTCCTGGTCGAGTTCGAGCCGGGCGCGCCCGTAGGTCTCTTCGCCTACGTGCGTCTGCTCGACCACCTCGCGGACGTCATGAACTCGCGCATCGACCTCGCCACCCCGGGGGCACTGCGCCCCGAGATGCGCGACGAGATCATGGCGGAGGCGATCCGTGCCTTCTGACCGGAGCCCGCGCCACGCCGGCTACGACGAACGTCGCGCCAGACTGCGCTTCCGCGACTGGCGCTTCCGTGTACGCGACATCCTCGCCGCGGTCAACGCCATCGCGGAGTACACGGCCGGGATGACCTTCGAGGAGTTCGTCGCCGACCGACGCACGCGCGACGCCGTGGTGCGCAACCTCATGACGATGGGCGAGTCCGTGCGCTGGATCCCCGACGTGATCATGAGCGAGCACCCCGCCCTGCCCTGGCGCACCATGCGAGGGGTGCGCAACGTCGTCGTCCACGAGTACTTCGGCATCGACGACGCGATCCTCTGGCAGACGGTGCAGGGCGACCTCCCGCCGCTCGTGACCCTGCTCGAGGACGTCCTCGACTCCGCCGCCGACACGCCGCAGGCCCGGCGGCGCACGGACGATCCGGCGCGCAAGAAGTCCGGGCGTGTACAATCGCCCGGCCATGCAGGAGAGCCCCATCCACGCTGAGGTCGAGTACGCGAGCGTCGGCTGGCGCGCGGCGGCGCTGCTCGTCGACATGGTGGTGCTGTTCGGCCTCCTCATCATCATCGTCCTGGTGTGGGTCACGGTGCTGGTGGCACAGGGCCGTGTCGACCCCGGCGATCCCACCGCCGCCCAGGCGCTGGCGCAGGAGCTGACCTGGACCTCCGGCTGGGCGCCCAACGCGGTGTTGTGGTGCGCGCTCTTCATCTACTACGCCCTGCTCGAGGGCATCTTCGGCGCCAGTGTGGGCAAGCTGGTGTTCCGGATGCGCGTGGTGATGCCGGACGGCTCGCGGGCCACCGGGCTCGCCGTCGTCGTCCGCAACCTGGTCCGCATCCCGGAGGCCTGGATGCTCTACATCCCCGCCGCCGTGTCCTGCACGATGAGTGCCCAGCGGCAGCGGCTCGGCGACCACGCGGCGCGCACGGTCGTCGTGCGCCAGGTGACCGACGGCGCGACCGCCCGGCGCCCGGTCCGCCGGTCGCCGGGCAGGGGGACAGCCGCTCCGCCGCATCCGCCCGCCCCAGCGGCCTCCGGACGTCGCGCTCGCGCGACCCAGGCTGGCGCCCAGGCCGTCGGCGGGGCGGTCGGCGACGAACGGCCGGCCCCGGTACACGATCTCGGCACCGCCCTCACCGCCCTCAAGACGGCGGCGCTCGCCGTCCGCGGCGCCCACTCCACGTACCTGCACTTCTCCGAGCGTGAGCTGGCTGCACACGACGGTCACACGACGGGCGGCTACTCGGAGGAGTACGTCAGCGCGTGGTTCACGCTGGCCGATGCCGTGACCTCGCTCCGCCGCGCGCACGCATTCGCGACCGACGCCGCCGCAGCGGCGGGAGAGTCGCTCGCGGGGGCCTGCTCAGCACAGCCGGACCTCACGTTCGTACTGCACGGACTGGGACCTTACGTCGAAGCGGAGACGGACGAGCAGGTCCACGAGGCGTTCCTCGCCGTGGCCCGCTCCGAGATCCGCACGCCCTGACCTCCCGAGTCCCTCGCGACCGGGCTGCCCACGCCGTCATGGGGCTGACGACGGCGCGTCGCGGGTACGATGCTCACAGTGACGGTCGACACAAAGGGGGGCGGCCATGGGCCTGGTGCCATCACGCGGACGGGGTCGGGATCACGCGCCCCTCATCGTCCCCGCGCTCACGCTGCTCATCGCGCTGCTCACCGCGGCGCTCCCGGCGGCGGCGGCCGCCGCCTCCGCCCCGAAGCCGTTCGTCGTCTGCGACCGGTACGGCGGCCAGGCCGGTCCCGACATCGCCGGCTCCATGGTGGTGTGGACCGACAACCGCAGGGGGAGTCTCGACATCTTCGGCCGCGACCTCGTCGCGCGCAAGGACTACGCGATCTGCACGGACAAGGCCCAGCAGGACAACCCCTCGGTCACACGCAGGGTCACCGGTCCGGGGCGGATCGGCTATGTCGCCGTGTGGGTCGACAGGCGCAACCACCCCGGCGGCCTGGCCACCGACATCTACGGCCGCGACATCACCGCCGGCCGGGAGTTCGTCGTCTCGCGCAGCGCCACGGTCAAGTGGTATCCGGAGATCCTTGACGACTGGGTCGTCTGGACCGAGGCCGACGACCCTGCCGGCCCCTATCGCATCAAGGCGCGCGACCTGAGGACGAAGAAGACCCGCCTGGTGGGCTCCGGCAAGGTCCTCAGCCCGGTCGCCATCGACAGCCGCCGCGTGGGCGCACGAACCGTGTACACCGTGGTCTACACCTCAGGCAAGGGCGACATCAGCGCCTGCGACCTGCCCGACGGCAAACCCTTCGTCGTCTCCCGGCGTGCCACGTTCGAGTGGATGCCCGACATCAGCCGCAACCGTGTGGTGTGGTGGGAGTCGGGCGGCCGCATCATGCTGCGCGACCTGCGCACGGGCAGACGCATGCTGGTGGGCAAGGGGGCGCGACCGCGCATCCACGGCGCCCTGGTCGCGTGGGACGGCGGCGGTCATGGGGGCGAGTACGTGATCTCCTACGTGAAGGGTGCCCGCATCCGGGTCTGCGACGTGAGACGGAAGAACGCGGTGGTCGTGATCGGGCAGAAGGACCTCACCTGCCTCTTCCCCGCGCTGAGCGGACGCCGCGTCGTCTGGGAGTCGGGCCCGGCGAGGCGGGTGCTCACGCACGTCCACATCTACGGCGCGAACCTGCCCTGAGCCTGCAGCGCCGGCCGCGGGCGCTCAGCAGGGCGCCAGGAAGGCCTGCGCCCTCTCGAGCCACTCCGGCACGGCGATGCCCTGCGGGCACTTCTCCACGCACTCCCCGCAGGCCGTGCAGCTGTCGGCCCGCTCGCCGTCGGCGAGGAAGTCGCGGTACGCCATCTGCTGACGCGCCAGGTTGCCGTACATGTGGGCGTCGTTGTAGAGCTCGAACACGCCCGGGATGTCGACCCCTTGCGGACACGGCATGCAGTAACGGCAGGCCGTGCACGGCACAGGGCTGAGCTCGCGGTACAGGTCGCGCACCCGCGCGACGAGCGCGAGCTCCTCGGCCGTCAACAGGCCGGGTCGGCTGGCGTCGGCAGCGCGAAGGTTCTGCTCGACCTGCTCCATCGTGCTCATGCCGCTCAGGAGGAACGACACCTGGGGGTGGCTCCAGACCCACTGCAGCGCCCATTCGGCGGGGGACCGCCTGACCGGCGCCTCGTCCCACACCGCCTGGACCTGCGGCGGCACGCTGCCCGCCAGGGCGCCGCCGCGCACCGGCTCCATGACGATCACGCCGAGGCCCTTCGCGGCGGCCGTCTCCAGGCCGCGACGTCCGGCCTGGTACTCCTCGTCCATGTAGTTGTACTGGATCTGCACGAACTCCCACAGGTCCGTGGCGGCGAGGATAGTCTCGAAATCCTCAGGCGTCCCGTGGAAGCTGAACCCCAGGTGCCCGATACGTCCGTCGGCCAGGGCGCGTTCGGCGGAGGCGAGCTGGCCCTGCTCGACGACGCAGCGCCAGTGGTCCGCGTCGAGCGAATGCAGCAGGTAGAAGTCGATGTGGTCTGTCTGCAGCCGCTCGAGCTGGACGCCGAGGATGCGGTCGAAGTCCCCCGGCCGCTCGACGTCCCAGACCGGCATCTTGGTGGCGAGTCGCACACGCTCACGCCAGCCCCCCTGCAGCGCCCGGCCGAGCCACGTCTCGGAGCTCTGCTCGTGGTACATCCAGGCGGTGTCGACGTAGTTCACACCGCCGTCCACGGCGCGGTGCAGTATCGCCGTCGCGAGATCGTCGTCGATGCGCTTGAAGTCCGGCTTGCCGTCTTCCCCCCTCTGCACCGGCAGACGCATGGCGCCGAAGCCGAGGGCGGATGGTCTGAAGTCGAGACGTCCGAACGTGCGATACTGCATGCTCCCATGCTACCGGATTCCCCGGCGCGGCGGCGGACGGTCGCGCGCCGTGCACCCGTGCGCGGGACGCGCGCCGACGGTAGACTCGGCGCCGGTGACCCGAAGGAGGCTCCTGATGCCGAGGACCGCCCAGCATCCCGAGATCCTCGTCCAGGCCCGCAGGGGCGGGACCGTCGAGAGCGTGCACCGCGCCTGCGCGGCGCTCGCCGGACCGGACGGGGAGATCGTCGCACGCTGGGGCGACCCCGGGATGGTGACGTTCTGGCGCTCGGCCGCCAAGCCGCTCCAGGCCCAGGCGTGGCTCGCGGACGGCACCGTCGCCCACTTCGGTTGGGGCGCGGAGGAGCTGGCTGTGATGAGCGCCTCGCACGAGGGCCTCGACATCCATGTGACCCTGGTGCGGAGGATGCTGGCGGACGCGGGCCTCGAAGAACGTGACCTGCGCTGCGCCGCGGTCCCCACGGCCCGCCACGGCTGCTCCGGCAACCACGCGGGGTTCCTCGCCGCCTGTGTCCGTCACGGCTGGGACGTGCCCACGTACCAGAGGCCGGACCACCCCGCGCAGCGCACGGCGTCACGCTCCTTCGCCGCCCTCGCCGGCGTGGACGAGGCGGCAGTGGCGACCGGCGTGGACGGATGCGGCATCGTCTGTTACGCGACGCCGGTGACCGTGGCGGCGGCGACCTTCGCGCTGCTCCCGGAGTTGCTCCCGGAGATCGGCGCCGCCATGCGGACGCATCCGGAGCTGGTCGCCGGCCCGGGGACCATGGACACCGAGGTCATGCGCGCCCTGCCCGGCGCCGTCAGCAAGTACGGCGCCGAGGGCCTCAGTTGCTTCTCGCTCCCCGACGGACGCGGACTGGCGGTCAAGGTCATCGACGGGGCGCCGCGCGCCCACGAGCCCGCCGCCCTCGCGGCCCTCGAGGCCGTCCTCGGGCCGGACGTGATGACCCCGGAGCTGCGTCGGCTGGCGCGCCCGGCGATCGAGAACGATCTCGGCGACGCGGTCGGCGAGCTGCTGGCCGTCGTCCCGGAGTGACGCCCCCGCGCCACCGCAGCGGACCTCCCCCACGTCTGGGCGCGTCCCGGACACCGCCGGCGACGCTCCGACGCACAGTCCTCAGCGCGCGAGACGGCGAGCCGCCGCCAGGGCCTCCCGTTCGGTGAGTCTGCCGTAGGCCGGCAGCAGGTCGTGCTCAGGCACGGGCAGCCAGACGAACCCGTCGCGCTCGTCGCCGAGGGGGGCGGCGCGGCCCTGCACGAAACGCCACGCCGTGAGTGCGGCGACGAGCGCATCGAGCGAGTCGTGGTCGAAATACTCGTCCCACACCACGCCCGCGGCACGCAGCGTCGCCACGCGGACGCGCAGGCCGGCGCGGGTGCTCTTGGGCGGCGGCGCGCCGCCCAGCAGCGTCGTGAAGGCGGCGTGCGGATAGACCTCCAGCGCGGCCGGCGCCTGGCCGAGCGCCCCCGGCAGGCCTCCCGGGACGGGCGGCTCGAACCCCCGCCGGCCGAGTTCGCGGAAATGGGCCCACCCGGTCTCCATCCATGCGTACCGGCCGGCGGCCCTTTGGGCGGCCGCCCGGGTGGGCACCTGGTACGTGGGGATGCGGCGGCCGGCGAGCTGCGCGTCGCAGGACCGGGGACGCTCGGCGACCGCGCCGCGCGCCCGCCGCGGACGCTGCGGCGCGTCGACGCCCACAGCCACGGGAGCGAGGTCCTGGAGCCACTCGAAGAGCCGCTCCCGGTCGCCGGCCAGACTCTCGTCCGCATCGATCCACGACACCGCCTCGAGGGTGCGGCCTCCCCGCAAGGCCACGGCCACGCAGGGCCGCCTCGCAGCGACGTCCACACCGACGACCAACGGGTCACGGGCCATGGCGGCAGCCTAACAGAAGCGCCGCCCCGGACCCAGGACGGCGACGCACGGCGTCCGTGGGACGGCAGCGCAAGCGTCGAGCGCTGCGGACGGCGGGCTTGACCACCGCAGCCCCGACATGATCCGGACGAGGCTCTTCCTCCGCGCCCCCACCGACGGCGCGACGCCGGCCGGAACGGCAGGGCTGCAACGGACGCGGGGACAGAGCTTCAACCTCAGCTTCACGCTCAGGCTGTCTGAGCCTGAATCCACCGCAGCATCGCCCCGGGACGGTGTTCGAGGTCCCCAAGCGGCCTGACGGTGTGTGCGAGGACCTTGGAGAGCCGTTCGGCTCAGGGCGTGGCAGCTTGACGGCCCGCAGCACCCATCTTGGGCGCGTCGAACGCGACCCTCAGTGCGCCGGCTCTCGCTGACGGGGGTCTTTCAGGCTCTGGCGGAGGTTTGGGAGAGTGCCGTCCGCTTACGCGAACGCGGGCACCGCCCGTATGCGGGCCAGAGCACGGACGAAGTCGTGCTGCCAGGGCCAGCGGGCGGGCAGGTGCAGCGTGAAGGTGCGAGCGCTCCTGGTCAGGCGGCCGGGGATGGCCAACAGGCGGCGACGCAGGGTGCGCGCGCAGCGCACCGTCTCGCCCGGCAGGCCGATGAGGCCGCTCCAGCGCAGCAGGTCGTGCGCCAGGCAGGCGATCACGGTCCAGGCGCTGTTGGCCGAGAACACCCCCGAGGGGAAGTGGGCGAGCGCCTGGTCCTTGAGGTCGCGGATGGCAAGCTCGACGACGGCGTGCTGGCGGTGCTCGGCCTCGACCACCTCGAGCGGCTCGCTGCGGTTGGTGACGAAGGGGAAGTAGCGCCAGTCGGGCCAGAGCTCGGCCTGCGCGCCGAGCAGGCGGGTGCGGCGCACGCAGAGCCGCCGCCCGCCGGCCCGCGTCTCGGCGATCTGCGCCTCGCCACCTTCAGGGTAGTCCTCGAGCGGGCGCCAGGCGCTCTCGGGGATCTGCGCGATCGCCTCGGGCACCCAGTGCTGCAGGCGCACGCTGATCGAGTAGCGCCAGCCCGCCTGCTCGAGGCGGGCGATCAGCTTGTTGTTCCAGAAGGCCGAGTCGGCGCGCACGAGCGTCTCGCCGCATGCCCCCGCGCGCCGCAAGCGGGCGATGAGCTCCTGGGCGAAGCGCACCACGCCGCGGGCGGATCCCGCCGAGCCCTTGCGCAGGCGCACGTGCAGCACCTCGCCCGTGCCCGCGCGCGTGGCGACGAGCGGGTGGTAGCCGCGCTGCCCTGTGTAGCCGAAGGCGGCGCCCTGCTTGTCGTAGCCGTGCACCTCGCCGACGAAGCTGTCGAGGTCGAGCACGAGGCGCCCGTTGCCCGGCCCCGCGCCGGCCCGCCAGGCGCGCGTCAGCGCCTCGGCCAGGACGCGGTCGAGCTGGCGCACGTGTCCGAAGGTGAAGGCGCGCAGGAAGGTGCCCAGGGTCGAGGGCGCCGGGGTCCAGCCGCCCAGCAGGCGGTGCGTACCTCCCGCGCGCAGCAGCTCGCAGTCGTCGATCGAGTCGGCGCCGAGGGTCATCGCGTAGAGGAGCGCCATCACCTTGCGGCCTGCGTTGGCCGCGCCGGGGCGGTCATCCCGGAGGCGGACGTACCTCTGCACGAGCCGCTCGACCCCGAGCCGGGAGGCGAGCGTCGCGACCAGGGTGACCCCGGCATCGCTCACGAGCCGTTCATCGTCGCAGGCCACCCGCAGCGCATCGAGCTTTACTACCGCCGGCTCATGCTTCACCATATGAGTGACCTCCTGACGGGGCCGCAGCTGCCCACTACAGCTGCGTTAAAGCCCTGCTCAGGAGGTCATTCTATGCTACCTTCCGGAGAGAATCATCCGCCCCGAGCGGTGGATTCAGGCTTAGCTCCGCCTCCGTGACGCGACAACGGGAAGCGGCACTCGCATCCACAGACTGACGGACGGACGTCCACCGGTCACATGCCGCGAAAGACCTGCAAAAGAGCATTTCATCCCGGTGGTGCTCCGTCTGTGCACACCTCACTGAGCAGGTTTGACATCGCGTCGCGAGGGTCATACCATACGCGGCTGTGCGAACTTGGCACTCTCATCCCATGAGTGCCAACGTCAGACTCGAACGAGGCCACCATGTACACCACAAGGAGGGTTGCTGCATGAAGCTCAAGCCGCTTGAGGACCGCGTCATCATCAAGGCGGTCCAGGAGGAGGAGAGGACCGCCAGCGGCATCGTGCTCCCCGACACGGCCAAGGAGAAGCCGATGCTCGGAGAGGTCGTCGCCGTCGGCGACGGCAAGTGGGACGAGGACGGCAAGAAGCGCGTCCCGATGGACGTCAAGAAGGGCGACAAGGTCATCTACGGCAAGTACGCGGGCACCGAGTACAAGACCGTCGATGGCGACGAGCTCCTGATCCTGCGCGCCAGCGAGATCCTGGCCGTAGTCGAGAAGTAAGAAGGGAGGCTGACGACTTTGGCTAAGGAACTCAGGTACGACGACGAAGCCAGGCGCTCGCTCGAGCGCGGCGTGAACGCGCTCGCCGACGCCGTGAAGATCACCCTCGGCCCCAAGGGCCGGTACGTGGTGCTCGACAAGAAGTACGGCGCGCCGACGATCACCAACGACGGCGTCACCATCGCCCGTGAGATCGAGGTCGAGGACGCGTTCGAGAACCAGGGCGTGCAGCTGGTCAAGGAAGTCGCGACCAAGACCAACGACATCGCCGGCGACGGCACCACCACCGCCACCCTGCTCGCGCAGGCGATCGTGCGTGAGGGCCTGCGCATGGTGACCGCCGGGGCCAACCCGATGGCCATCAAGCGCGGCATCGAGCAGGCCGTCGACGAGGCCGTGGTCGCCATCCAGAAGCAGAGCAAGGAGATCTCCGGCAAGGAGGAGATCGCCCGCGTGGCCACCATCTCCGCCCGCGACCGCGCCGTCGGCGACGTCATCGCCGACGCCATCGAGAAGGTCGGCAAGGACGGCGTCGTCAACGTCGAGGAGAGCAACACCTTCGGCCTCGATCTCGAGTTCACCGAGGGCATGCAGTTCGACAAGGGCTATCTCAGCCCGTACATGGTGACGGACTCCGACCGCATGGAGGCCGTGCTCGAGGAGCCCTACATCCTCATCGCCAACCAGAAGATCGGCGCCGTGCAGGACCTCCTCCCGGTCCTCGAGAAGGTCATCCAGCAGGGCAAGCAGCTCCTCATCGTCTCTGAGGACGTCGAGGGCGAGGCCCTCGCGACCCTGGTCGTCAACAAGCTGCGCGGCACGTTCACCAGCGTGGCCGTCAAGGCTCCGGGCTTCGGCGACCGCCGCAAGCGCATGCTCGAGGACATCGCCATCCTCACCGGCGGCGAGGTCATCACCGAGGAGATGGGCCTCAAGCTCGACAACACGCAGCTCTCGCAGCTCGGCCGCGCCCGCAAGGTCGTCGTGACGAAGGACAACACCACCATCGTCGACGGCGCCGGCGACACCGAGAACATCAAGGGCCGCATCAAGCAGATCAAGAGCGAGATCGAGACCACCGACTCCGACTTCGACCGCGAGAAGCTCCAGGAGCGTCTCGCCAAGCTGGCCGGCGGCGTCGCCGTCATCAAGGTCGGCGCGGCGACCGAGGTCGAGATGAAGGAGACCAAGCACCGCGTCGAGGACGCCCTCAACGCCACGCGCGCCGCCCTCGAGGAGGGCATCGTGCCGGGCGGCGGCGTCGTGCTCGTCAACGCCGTCTCCTCGATCAAGGTCGACAAGAAGTCGGACGACGTCGACTTCCGCTCCGGCAAGCAGATCATCGCCCGCGCGCTCGAGGAGCCGCTGCGCCAGATCGCCGAGAACGCCGGCATGGAAGGCTCGGTCGTGGTGAACAAGGTCAAGACGCTCAAGCCGGGCGAGGGCCTCAACGCCGAGAAGGGCGAGTACGAGGACATGGTCAAGGTCGGCATCATCGACCCCGCCATGGTCACCCGTTCGGCGCTGCAGAACGCGGCCTCGATCGCCAAGAACATCCTGACCACCGAGTGCATCGTGGCCGACAAGCCGGAGGAGAACGCCGGCGGCGGCATGCCGGGCGGCGGGATGCCTCCAGGCATGATGTGATACCGGAAGAGACGTCTCTTTCGCGTCGGCGGCGGGCGGGCCTCACGGCCCGCCCGCCGCTTTCTTGTGCGGAGAGAGCGAGGCGCGGCGTGCGCAGACGCACGCGCCATGGATCAGTCCTGCGCGTCGGCCTCCCTGCCTTTCGCGCGCAGGTACAGGATCCATCCGATCAGCATGGAGACGAGCGTCCCGCCGCCGCAGATGCCGTAGAAGATGCCCCTGGGAGTGCCCTCGGGGACCTGGTAGAAGAAGATGAAGATGACCAGGGCCATGATGAGGGTGCACAGGACGGTGCAGATCCACGCCCCGACCGCGCCGCCCGGGACCCGGAAGGGACGCGGCCGGTCCGGGTGCTTGCGACGCAGCACCACGAGCGCCGGGAACATCACCAGGAACGGGATCAGGAACACGACGGCCGAGAGCGAGAAGATGGTCCAGAACACGTCCTCACGGGTGCCGAACAGCCAGTAGTTGAGGATCGTGAGCGCGGTCGCCACCGCTCCCGTCAGGTAGATCGCGTAGTCGGGGGTGCCCCAGCGTTTGTGGTAGTGGCCGAACACGCTGGGCGCGGTCTTGTCGAGCCCCGTCGCCGCCAGCGTGTGGTTGCAGCCGATCGTCCAGGTGACCATGTTGCCGATGAAGGTGAACATGATCACGACGATGATGATGTCGAACAGCCAGCCCATGCCGCCGAAGACGGCGCCGAAGGAGATCTTGAGGGCGTCGGCGATGCCGCTCACGATGCTCACGTCCTCGAGCTTGATGGAGCCGAGGATCCCGACGATGCCGAGCATGTAGGCGCCGACGATGAGGATGGCGGCGCCGGCGATCGCCTTGGGGACGTCGCGCTGGGGGTTCCGGATGGCTCCGCCGGCCGAGTTCATGACCTCGAAGCCCATGAGGCTCCAGACGATGGTGGGGATGAAGGCCCAGTTGGCGCTGAACGACGGCTTCCACTGCGAGAGCGCGAAGGAGTTGGCGCTGCCGTGTTTCACGGCGTAGGTGATGCCGGCGATGCCCAGGACCAGCACGACGACCACCTTCGCCACGGCGCTGGCGCTGGCGACCCACTTGCTGTACTTGAGCGGCGCCAGCACGATGAACATCGTGACCCAGATGAGCGCGATCACGATCACGCACTCCCAGAACGTGGAGATGTTCAGATCCCAGGCGACGATCATCGTGCCCACGAACAGCACGAAGACCGACGGCGCCCAGTACGAGAGGTTGATCCAGTACATCCACGCGGTCATCGAACCCCACGCGGGGCCGAAGGCCTCCTTGGCCCACACGTAGATGCCGCCTTCATCAGGCCAGGCGCTGCCCAGCTCCGACGTCAGCAGCGCGTACGGTACGAAGAACAGCACGGCGAGGATGATCCACCAGGTGAGCCCCTCCACGCCGATCGCCGCACCGGTCGCCACCGTGTCGAGCACCAGGATGCCCGAGACGATGAACAGCAGCATCTCGAACATGCGGACGTGCCTGACCTCGCCCAGCTGCTCGCCTCCCCCCCGTGTGTCCGGGACTGTCGCCATCACACTCCTCCTTCGATCAGAACGTCCGTGCAGTGACCGCCGCCGTGGCCGGCGGTCCCGATTGACGGCCACGACCGGTGTGTCGCGGCCGCCCCCCCAGGCTCACCCGACACGCGCGGCCTCGTCGGCCCTGGCGACGATGGCGCGGACGCGCGCCCTGACCTCCTCGGGCAGGGGCTCGGGATGGTGCGTCTCGAGGATCGTGCGTGCCCGTTCCAGGGAGCGGGTGGCGAGGTCGCTCGCCCCACGCTCCTGCCAATCGTCGCGCACGCGGCGATCGATCAGGGCCGGCTGGCTCTGTTCCCGCATGTGTCGCAAGGTGCTGTCGAGCGAGAGGAAGTCGCCGAACGAGCCGACGGCGGCGATCTCGTCCACCATCAGGGTGGCGTCGTTCACGGCGATGCCGCCGACCACCTGTTTGACCATGCGGGCGAACTCGTCGTCCATGACGAGCTGGCCGAAGTCGAAGGTGACGCCCGATTCGATCATCCCCAGGCCGTAGATCAGGTTGGTCCCTGCCAACGCTGCGGTGAGGGCCGTGAGGGTCTTCTCGTGACCGGTCTGGGCGTCACTCAGCTTGCTGTCGCCCTACGCGCCGGCGATGTAGCTCGGCAGACGGTACTGGCGTGCGAGCTGGGCCACGCCGGCGCTGATCAGGGCGCACTCGGGTGAGCCGACCGAGGCGGCCGCGAGCCTCAGGTCCATGGCCGTCGTGGATGAGCCGTACAGGACCGGGGCGCCGGGCTCGGTGAGTTGCGCCAGGGTGATGCCGGCGAGCACCTCGGCGTTGTGGGTGACCAGCGTACCGGCGAGCGTCACGGGGCTCGAGCCGCCCGCCATCGCCATGCTGAGCACCGTGTTGGGCAGGCCCGCGCGCGCCGCCGCGATGACGATCTCGCAGAACTCGCGCACCAGCTTGAGCGGGCTCACCGGACAGGTGCCGAACAGCAGGATGGGACGGGCCCGCAGCTCGTCCTCGCCGCCCATCGCCGCCGCCGCCATGGCGACGGTGGCGCGGACCGCGGCGCCGTCCTGTGGTCCCGTCGACACGGGCTTGGTGCAGTTGAGCAGCGCGGCTTCGTAGTTGTGGATGGTGGCGGTCTCCGGCGGGCAGTCGCCCGCCCCCACGGCCATCTCGAACACGTCGACGCTCTCGAGGGCGTCGGCCACCCGCGCCGCGTCGGCGATGTCGGCCTTGACGGACGGGCGATGCTCGCCGGTGCGGGCGTCGTTGACCATCGTGCCCTCGCCGAAGTTGCAGAAGCCGACGCGGCCCGGGCTGAGCACCACGTCGTACCGGGGGTCCCGGCCGGCGAGGAAGATCTGGCTCGGTGCCCCGGCGACGGCGTCCTCCACCAGGTGGCCGGGGATGCGCACGATGCGCGTCTCCCGGTCGACGCGGCATCCGCCGTCACTGAAGATGTCGAGGGCCTCGTCGTCCTCGACGAAGATGCCGGTGCGCTCCAGGACCTCCAGGGTCGCATGGTGGATGTCCGCGACCTCGCTCGCCGTGAACACGTCGAGGTTGAGGGCGCCGCGACGGTCGCCGGCCTGCAGGCTGCGCTTCAGGATGACCGCCTCCGTTTCGATTGCAGGACTTGAACATCCGGTCAAAGTGAACGCTACCTTCCGACGGCTGGGAGCGCAAGCGACACAGCTTCTGCGGGCGTCGCCGGGCGCGCGTCAACGGTGGGCGTCATCGCCGTCGCGCCGGGGCGGTGGCTCGCCCTCGGCGTGAGCGGCTCCGGCCTCCAGGAAGGTGCGGACGAGGCGCTCCCACAGCCGGTAGGCGGCGCGAAGGTCGAACCCGGGGTCGGCGGCGTGTTGCAGGGCGAGTCCGTCGGTGACGGCCACGGTCAGCGCGCACAGGTCGTCCAGCTCAGGAGGCGCCGCCGGGTCTCCGGGGGCCATGGCCCAGGCGTCGAGGTCGCGGTACCAGCGGTACAGCGTCGCCAGGCGTGGTCGCAGATCCTCGTCGCGCAGTATGTGCGGGACGAGATCGAGGAAGACACGATATGCGGCCACGTCGCTGGAGATGATGCGGTGCGAGTCGATCAGGCGTCGCACGCGCCGTGCGCCGCCCGGCAGGCGCAGGATCTCGTTGGCCAGCGCCTTGTTGGCGTCGTGCGCGACGGAGTCGACGAGGGCGGTGATCAGGCCCGCCTTGTTCCCGAAGTGGTAGGCGATGAGCGCCTTGTTCTCGTTCGCCTCGGCGGCGACGGCGTCGAACGTGACCCCGGAGAACCCGTCGCGGGCGAGCACACGGCGGGCGGCCTCCAGGATGCGGCGCGCGGTAGGGCTGAGATCCGAGAGGGGGTCGCCTCCCGGGAAGCTGTACGGCAGATCCAGAGCGACCTCCATGCCGAGCGGCCGCTGCGACCATACACCGATGGGGCGGTGGCGCGCGGCTTGATTGCCCCCGGCGTCTTGATATGCTGGCGCGGAGTTTATCAAATGATCAAATAGAGGGGGAGAGGTTGGAAGAGAGGATCCCGACGCGCCTGGGCGACGGCTCCTACGCGGAGCTGACCCGGAGCGAGATCCGTGCGGACGTCGAGGCGGGCAACGAGGCGGCGGTCCGGCGGGCCAAGGTGGCGCCCCTCGATGAGGCGGAGATCGACCACCTCACGGACATCTACGCCTCGCCGTCCCGGTTCACCGCCGTCGACATCGGGCGCGAGGTGGTGCTCTCCTACGACGGCTGCGGCAGCCAGTGCATCGGCACGCGCGTCAACGACCTGCAGTCGTACGAGCAGATGCTCGGCGCCGACCTCGTCGAGCTGTGGCACATGGACTACTGCTACAAGGCGGTCCGCACCGTGCTGCCCCACGAGCAGGGGGCGATGAAGGCCGCCCAGGCCGTGCTCACGGCGCCGGTGCAGTACGGGGCCATGCCGGACCTCGGGCGCTACACGCGACCGAACGGCCCCTGCCCCAACTGGTCGGAGCTCATGCCGCTGGGCCGCATCGACGAGGCGCGCGCCGCCCAGGAGGAGGCCGTCGAGCACCTCGTGCGCGACATCGTGCTCGTCTGCCAGGGAATGGCCGCCGCCGGCGCCGACGGGTTCGACTTCGACACCTCCGGCGCCGCCGGCGACGCGGACCTCCTGGCGGCGCTCACGGCCGCCGAGACGCTGCGGGCCGAGTTCCCCGACCTGGGCATCGAGATCGGGATGGCGAGCGAGTGCACGCTGGGCATGCACGGCCAGCTCGAGTACAGGGGCACGCGCCTGGCCGGCATGTGGCCGCACGACCAGGTGAAGGCGGCCGCGCAAGCGGGCGCCCACATCTGGGGCCCTGCGGTCAACATCAACACGGGCAAGACCTGCGCCTGGAACGCGGCGCGCACGGTGGCCCTGCTGCGCCGTGCATGCGAGGAGGCCGAGATCGCGGTGCACCCCAACGTCGGGATGGGGGTCTGCGGCGTACCCATGACCCTGCGCGCGCCGGTGGACGCCGTGTGCCGCGCGTCGCGGGCGCTGGTCGACCTCCTGCGGATCGACGGTTTGTAGGTCGGCCTCGGCGACCCGCTCGGCATGGGTTGCACGCACGCTCTCGCCTCGGGCATGGGCGGGATGCGGACCGCCGGAGATCTGGTGGCCCGCATGCAGATGGCCCGGGGGATGCGTCTCGACGCTGCCAAGAAGCACGTGGCCGGGCGCCTGGGGGTGAGCGAGCGCGACCTCGCCGACCCGACGGTGATGTGGGAGGTCCGGGCCGAGTTCGGCCTCGGTCGGTTCGACGACCAGGACACCACCTTCCCGGGGGAGGCGGCGGCCATGGCGGCCAAGTTCCGCATCTCGGAGGTGCTGGACGTGCCGATCAACTCGGCGGAGCAGTTCGCCCGGCAGGCGGGCCTGCGCTGAGCCGCCCGGCGGCGATGCCACGGCCCTCGCACTGACGAACGAGAACGAAGGAGTGTCATGATCCCACGAGTCAGCCTGCTGGATGAGGCGAGCAGACAGGTCATCCACGAGCGCAGCCTGCAGGTGATGGAGCGTACCGGGGTGCGCTTCGCCAGCGGCGAGGCGCTGCGGGTGCTCCGCGATGCCGGCTGCGCCGTCGACGAGGAGACGCAGGTCGCGCGCATCCCGCGGCGATTGGTGGAGGAGGGCATCGCCGCCGCCCCCAAGACCATCCTGCTGGCGGGACGCGACCCGGCCCGGGACGTGCTCCTCGACCACACGCGGACCTACGCGACGCTGGACGGTATCGGGGCCTACACCCTGGACTACACGACGCACGAGCGTCGCCTCTCCACCGCCGCGGACCTGGCGGAGGCGGTGCGCGTCGGCGACGCCCTCGACGAGGTCGGGGTCGCCTGGTACATCGTCAACCCCACGGACGAGCAGCCCAAGCTCGAGATCCTGCGGGGCGTCGAGACGATGCTGCGCAGCACCGGCAAGCACGTGCAGGCCGAGGTGCTGCATCCCGACGAGGTGCCCTTCGTCATGGAGATGCTGGCCGTCGCCTCCGACGACGGCCGTTGGGACCGGGAGCGCCCCATCTTCTCCGTGGTGTACTGCCCCGTGGCGCCTCTCCAGCATGAGCAGGACAGCCTGGAGGCGGCCATGCTGCTCGCCCGCGAGCGCGTGCCCATGACGGTGTTCAGCCTGGCGCTCTCCGGTGCCACCGCACCGGTGACGCTGGCCGGTACCATCGTGCAGACCAACTGCGACGTGCTCAGCGCCTTCGTCCTCTTCCAGCTGATCGAGCCGGGGTGCCCGCTCATCTACGTGGGCGACTCGGCGATCATGGACATGCGCTCGGCCACGTACGCCACGGCCGGGCCTGAGGCGGTGCTGATCAACCTCGGCCTGACCGAGATGGGCAAGCACTACGGTCTCCCGGTGCTCACCACCGGCTTCACCTCGGACGCCAAAGAGCTCTGCATGCAGTCAGGGCTGGACGGCGGCCTGATGGCCGCCATGGCGCACCTCAACGGGGCCGACCTCGTGACCGGCATGGGGATGCTGGACTCGGCGCAGATGCTCTACCTGCCCAAGCTCATCCTGGACGCGGAGGTGATGCGGGAGTGCCGGAGGCTCATGCAGGGCGTCGACCTGGACGAGGAGCATCTCCTGACGGACCTGATCGACGAGATAGGCCCCGGCGGCCATTACCTCAAGGCGAAGGTGACCAAGACCATGCTCCGCGCCGGGGAGCACTGGCAGCCGAGCATCTTCACCCGCGGTGCGTACGAGGCGTGGGTGAGTGCGCCGGTGAGCGAGTACGACCGGGCGGTCGGCATTCTGGAGGACATCCTCGCCGGCCATCGGCCCAAGGCGCTGCCCTCCGGCGCCGAGGAGAAGATCTCCGCGATCCTCGCCGCCGCCGCCGAGGAGCTGCCCGAGCGTTGAAACAGGCGCGCCCCGGCCGCCCGCGGCGGGGCGCCGCCCTCCCGGTCGCGCTGCGTCCGGACCGACCGGCGCAGCCGAGCCGGGCGGCGGTGTGCCGCGGGTCCGCCGACCTATATACTCTGCACGTCCGTCCCGGGTATTCGTCGTGGAGGTTGTCCAATGCTGTTGATGGGTGAGTCGATCAACGGGACGCGCAAGCAGGTCGCCGAGGCGATCCAGGCGCGTGACGCGGAGTTCATCAAGAACCTGGCGCTGGAGCAGGTCGAGGCGGGCGCCGGCCTGCTCGACGTGAACGGCGGCGTCGCCGGCGGCAACGAGGTCGACGACCTCCTCTGGCTCATCGAGGTCGTCATGGGCGTCACCGACATGCAGCTCATGGTCGACTCCGCCAATCCCAAGGCGCTCGACGCCGGCGTCCAGACGATCATCGACAAGGGCGGCAAGGTCCCGTTCATCAACTCGATCAGCGGTGAGCAGCCGCGTATCGACGCCGTGCTCCCGCTCATCGAGAAGCACAAGTGCCCGGTCGTGGGCCTCTGCCTCAGCAACGAGGGCATCCCGCCGACCGCCGAGGACCGTTTCGCGGTGGCCAAGCAGATCTTCGACCTGTGCACCGGTGCCGGCCTCCCGGCCGAGGACCTCTGGATCGACCCGCTCGTCATGGCCGTCTCCGCCGACCCGACTGCCCCGGGCGTCACCATGGACAGTCTCAAGCTCATCAAGGAGCGACTCCCCTCTCGCACCACCGGCGGCCTCAGCAACGTGAGCTTCGGTCTGCCGAACAGGGGCCTGCTCAACCGGACGTTCGTGGCGATGTGCGCGGGCATCGGGCTGGACGGCCTGATCGTCGACGTGCGCAGCAAGCCGATGATGGCGACCATCAAGTCGATCGAGGCGTTGCGCGGCGAGGACAACTTCTGCGGCGCGTACCTGAAGGCCCATCGCGCCGGCATCCTGGACTGATGCCGGGGCGGCCGACCCGGCGGCGTGGGGCGCGCTGGGCCCCACGCCCGGCCAGGTAGCCGGATGACGGCGCCGGCCCGTTGTCGCCTGCGCGACCTGGGGGTCGCCGTCGGCAGGCTGCCGACCGGAGCGCTCAACGCCGTCACCGACGTCCCCGGTGTGCGGGTCGGCCACTGCACGGTCTCGTGGGGCGGGTCCGAGCTGCCGTCCGGCAGCGGGCCCGCCCGCACGGGGGTGACCGCGATCTTCCCGCACGCCGACGACCTCTGGCACGGGCGTGTCGTGGCCGGCGCTCACGTCGCCAACGGGGTGGGCGAGCTCATCGGCATCAGCGCCGTGCGCGAGTGGGGGCTCGTCGAGACGCCCATCCTGCTGACCAACTCCCAGAGCGCCGGTGCGGTCTACGACGCCGCGGTGCGCTGGATCATGGGGCGCCAGCCCGGCGCGGGGCTCGAGGACGCGGTCATGCCGGTGGTCGGCGAGTGCGACGACGGGTTCCTCAACGACCTGCGCGGCATGCACGTCGGCGCGGAGCACGTACACGCGGCGCTGGACGGCGCCGCGGGCGGGCCCGTGGCCGAGGGTTGTGTCGGGGCCGGCACCGGCATGTCCTGCTTCGACTTCAAGGCCGGTATCGGCACCTCCTCACGGGTCGTGACCGCGCACGGGCGCCGCTACACGGTCGGCGTCCTGGCGTTGACCAACTTCGGCGTGCGCCACCGGCTCAGCGTCGACGGCGCGCCGGTGGGTCGCGAGATCACCGACCTCATGCCGAAGGAGGGTCGGGAGGGGTCGTGCATCGTCGTCCTCGCGACCGACGCCCCTCTCACCGCACGGCAGTGCGCGCGTATGGCCGCGCGCTGCTCCCTGGGCCTCGCGGCGACCGGCTCGTACGCGTCCGACGGCAGCGGCGAGATCATGCTCGCCTTCTCGACCGCGCAGCGCATCCCGCGCACGTCTCCGGAGCCGCTCACTCTCGTCTCCGTCAGCAACGACGAGATGGGGGAGCTCTTCGAGGGGGCGGTCGACGCGACCGCGGAGAGCGTCCACAACTCGCTCACCGCCGCCGTCACCACGGTCGGACGCGACGGCAACGTCGCGTACGAGGTGCCGCTCGACCGCTTGGTGCAGGCGCTGCGACGCGCCGGTCGCGACGCACGACTCCCCGGCGTCTGACGCATGCGGCCGGGGGCCTTGCCGCGCGTCCGGTGTGGGTCTACGATGAACACCGCACGGCTCGGTCCCCGTCAGTGTCGGGCCGACGTCCTTGCGGGAGCTCGTGTACGCTGGGTCACGCACCGCCGGGGCGCCGCCGCGCGACGCCCGCGTCGCGCGGCCGGGCCAAGCTTCGCGGCGGATGCGGGGAGGCCGAGGAGGGGTGTCTCCGCGGTCCGGCGACCACGGATGTGAGAGAGGGGGTCGAGGATCCGCTCGTGCGTGCGTTCGGTGCGGGTGATCCGTGAGGACAGTGAACAAACGACGATACTTCATCCGCAAACTCCTGAACGCAGTGCTCACGATCGTCCTCGTGGCCTCGTTCAACTTCGCGCTCTTCCGCATCCTCCCCGGCGACCCGGCCCGGCTTCTCCTCCCCAAGGGGAAGACCGACCCTGCGGTCATCGAGCGCCAGCGCAAGACGTTCAACCTCGACAAGCCCATGTGGCAGCAGTTCGTCTTCTACTGGCGCGACACGATCCGGGGCGAGTTCGGCATGTCGTTCGCGGAGAAGCGCCCCGTCACCGAGGTCGTGGCCGAGCGCATCTGGCCCACCGTCCTGCTCGTGGGAGTCGGCACCGTCTTCGCCACCATCCTGGGCATGATCATGGGGGTCTTCGCCGGATGGAGGCGCAACGGCACCTTCGACGTGGCGTCCACCAACTTAGGGATGATCCTGTACGCGATGCCGACCTTCTGGTTCGGGCTCCTCATGATCATGCTGTTCGCCACCAAACTGCGCTGGTTCCCCACCGGGCGGATGGCGGAGCCGGGCGTCGAGCTGCAGGGCTTCGCGGCGTTCCAGTCGATGCTCAAGCACCTGTTCCTGCCCGCCTTCACCTTCGCGATCGCCTACGTCGGCGAGTACCACCTCATCATGCGCAGCTCGATCACCGGCGTGATGAAGGAGGACTACGCGCTCACCGCGCGCGCGAAGGGGCTGAGCGAGAACGCGGTACTGTGGAGGCACGTGGTGCCCAACGCACTGCTGCCCACGGTGACCGTGGTGATGATGAACCTCGGCTTCGTGATGTCCGGCGCCATCCTGTCGGAGAGCGTGTTCAACTGGCCGGGGCTGGGGCTGCTCTCGTATGAGTCGATGCAGAAGCGCGACTACCCCGTGATGCAGGCGGTCTTCCTCGTCGCCAGCATCGCGGTGATCATCGCCAACCTCATCGCCGACATCACGTATTACTACCTCGACCCGAGGGTGCAGGCATGAGTACATCAGGACCATCCCTCGTGCCGCGGAGGTTCCGCAACTGGGTCGTCGTCTGGGGCGTCGTCCTCTGGGTCGTGCTGGAGCTGGTCACCTACCCGAAGGACGTCTCCGTCGGCAGCGGTCTGTCCGCGGTGGTCAAGGGGTTCTTCTCGCCCACCATCGCGGCGTACCCGGCGTGGGTCATAGCCGTGGCCGCCCTGGCGTGCTTCGCGTACGGCGGCATCTCCTTCGCGCGCGGGAGCAAGGCCAGGGTCATGGCCGCCCTGCTGCTCGTGGAGGGCGCGGTGCTCGCCGTGTGGTCCGTGCTCGCCGGCGGCGGGCCCGGCGGCTGGTCGGCCGGCGCCAACGAGAGCACCATCAACTGGACCCTCCAGACGGTCGCGGTCGTCCTCGCCGCCCTGTGCGTCTGGTTCTGGGCGGTCGGCAACCCGGAGCGGGCGGAGCTGCTCACGTGGAACACGCATCAGGTCTGGAGGCTCTACCGCGCCAACTGGCAGGGAATGGTCGGCCTCGTGATCCTGGTCGTGTTCATCGCCATGGCGCTGTTCGCGCCCTTCCTCGCCGATCACGCGCTGCTCGACCCCAACGCGCAGATCCGGGATCCCGCCACGGGCGAGCTGTTCGGGCCGTACCACGCGCCCACCCCGTACTACTACAACTGGTTCGGCACCGACCAGGTTGGGCAGAGCGTCCTTGCGCAGTTCATCTGGAGCGCCCGCATCTCCCTGATGGTCGGTCTTCTGGCCGCCTTCATGTCCACCGTGCTCGGCGCCGGCATCGGCATCCTCGCCGGGTACGTGGGCGGCTGGCAGGCCGAGGGCTGGATGCGCCTCACTGACGTGTTCCTCGTCCTGCCGTGGCTGCCGCTGGCGATGGTCCTGGCGGCGGCCTGGGGCCAGAACTACTGGATGATCGTGCTCATCATCGGGATCACGAGCTGGCCCGGGACCGCCCGCATGGTGCGCTCCGACACGCTGCGCGTGCGCGAACTGCAGTTCATCGAGCGCGCCAAGGCGATCGGCTCGAGCACGGCTCACGTGATGAAGAAGCACATCCTGCCCAACGTGATGCCGCTCATCTTCGCCAACCTCGTGCTGGTGGTGGCCATCGCCATCCTCTCCGAGACCACGCTGTCGTTCCTCGGCCTCGGCGACCCGCTCAACTTCAGCTGGGGCACCATGCTCCACTACGCCTGGGTCAACGGCGCCGCCGGACTGCCCGCCTGGTGGTACCTGCTGCCGCCGGGCATCGCGATCATCCTCGTCGTGCTCGCCTTCACCTTCATCGGCACGGCCTACGACGAGGTGCTCGATCCCAAGCTGCGCAAACGCGAGGAGAGCACCGGCGAGAGCCGCTTCACGGCCCGCGGCGAGCCGGCCGTGGCCGTCGCCGGCGGCGCCGGCGTGGGCGGCAGCGCCGGCGTGTTCACGCCGGGCGTCCAGACCGACGACGCCATGCCGGACTTCGACCAGCCGGCGGGCGGCTCCATCGGCCGGCCGGAGGGCGGGGGCTGGGTCGGCGGCCGCATCCAGGACGACGAGAAGGGGGGCGAGTGATGGCCGCCACCGCCGCCAAGCCCAAGAAGGCCGTGGAGAGCAAGCCGCCCGAGCGCATCGAGCACCGGGGCCTGCTCGACGTGCGCGGCCTGACCACCCACTTCAAGCTCGGCGCCGGCCGTGTCCAGGCCGTGCGCGACGTCTCCTTCACGGTCGAGCCTGGCGAGAGCCTCGGGCTCGCCGGCGAGTCGGGCTGCGGCAAGACCACCGCTGCGCTCAGCATCCTCAAGCTGCTCCCCGAGAACGGCCGTCTCGTCTCCGGCGAGGTGCTGTTCGACGGCCGCAACCTCGCCAAGCGCACCGAGTACGGCATGAGCAAGATCCGCTGGAAGGAGATCAGCATCATCTTCCAGGGGGCGATGAACGCCCTGAACCCGGTGCGCGAGACCGGCAAGCAGATCGCCGAGCCCATCCAGCTGCACGAGGGCCTCTCCGAGAAGCGGGCCATGGAGCGCACGAGAGAGCTCTTCGAGCTCGTGGGCATCAACCCCAAACGGGTCATGGACTTCCCCCACCAGCTCAGCGGGGGGATGCGCCAGCGGGCGATGATCGCCATGGCGCTCGCCTGCAACCCCAAACTCGTGATCGGCGACGAGCCGACCACGGCGCTGGACGTCATGGTCCAGGCGCAGATCCTCGAGCTGATCGCCCGTCTGCGCAAGGAGCTCGGCCTCTCCTTCATCCTCATCAGCCACGACCTGTCGGTGATGGCCGAGACCTGCGACAGGGGCGTCGTCATGTACGCCGGCGAGGTGGTGGAGAGCGGCACGACCGCCGACATCTTCCGCACCGCGACCCACCCCTACACGCGCCAGCTGATCCGCTCCTTCCCCAACATCCGCGAGAAACGCGAGATGGTCTCTTCCATCAAGGGCGACCCGCCCAACCTGCTCGACCCGCCGCCGGGGTGCGCCTTCTGCCCGCGCTGCGATGAGCGCGAACAGGTCTGCTTCACCGACCATCCCGAGCTCGTCGAGGTGGAGCGCGGCCACTTCGTGCGCTGCGTCCACGCCGTCAAGGGGGTGTGACGATGGCCACGGAACAGGCGGGACACGCCGATCCCGCGCCGGCGCCGCAGGCGGGCGAGGTGCTGTTCGACGTCAAGGGCCTGGAGGTCTACTTCCCGATCCAGGAGGGGTTCTTCAAGAGCATGGTGTCGACCGAGAAGCGGTTCGTGAGGGCGGTCGACCACGTCAGCTTCCAGGTCAAGAAGGGCGAGATCCTCGCCCTGGTGGGCGAGTCGGGCTGCGGCAAGACCACCACCGGCCGTGCGCTGCTCAGGCTCGAGGACGCCACCGCCGGCGAGATCGTCTACAAGGGTCGTCCCCTGCGCAAGTACTCAGGCAAGGAGCTGCGCGAGTACCGCAAGAAGGCGCAGATCATCTTCCAGGACCCCTACAACTCGATCAACCCCAAACAGACCATCTTCGACATCGTCGCCGAGCCGCTCGAGGTCAACTCGGTCTGCTCGACCGAGCACGAGAAGGAGGAGCGCGTCATCACGGCCATCAGTGAGGCCGGGCTGCGCCCCGCGACCGAGTACCTCTACCGCTACCCGCACGAGCTCTCCGGGGGCCAGCGGCAACGCGTCTGCATCGCCGGCGCGACCGTGCTCGACCCCGACGTGATCGTCGCCGACGAGCCGGTCGCGAGCCTCGACGTCAGCATCCGCAACGACATCCTCAAGCTGATGGTCGAGGAGAAGGAGAAGCACGACGTCACCTACATCTTCATCACCCACGACCTCTCACTGGCCTGGGTGATCAGCGATCGCATCGCGGTCATGTACCTGGGGCGGATCGTCGAGATCGGCGAGACCGAGGAGGTCGTGGCCAACCCGAAGCACCCGTACACCAAGGCGCTGATCAGCGTCATCCCGGTGCCCGACCCGCTCGCCAAGCGCGAGCACGTGATCCTCAAGGGCGAGACCCCCAACCCGGTCGACATCCCGTCCGGCTGTCGGTTCCACCCTCGCTGTCCCGAGGCGATCGACGCCTGCAAGGAGATCGACCCGGAGGACGTCCACATCCGCGGCGATCACTACGCCGCCTGTATCAGGCTCAAGTAGCGTGCGTGCCGGCCGGGGCGGGGGAGCCTTGAGGCCCCTCGGCCCCGGCCGGCCCACGCGCGTCGGAAGAAGAGAGGCGACATGACCGAGCTTGCGACGCCGTGGCCGAGCGACGCGATCGAGGCGATGCACGGCGCCGCCCTGGCCTTGCTGGAGAGGGCCGGTGTGCGCGTCGAGTCCGAGGCGGCCCGCGAGTTGCTGCTGACGGCCGGCTGTACCGGTGTCGACGGAGGTCGCGTCGCGATCCCGGCGCAGGTCGTCGAGGAGGCTCTGGCCGCGTGTCCGCGCAGCTTCGTGCTCGCGGCGCGCGATCCGGAGCGCGCCCTCGTGATCGACCCGGACCCGGGCGTCACCTACGTCCACAACCTGGGCGGCGCCCGGGACGTGAGCGATCCGCGCACGGGCGCCGGCCGCCGTGCCACGCTGCACGACCAGGTGCTCGCCACGCGCATCATGCACAACCTGGTGAACCAGGAGCAGATCACCTCGTTGTGGCAGCCGGAGGATGTGCCCGACCCCCTCGAGCCGCTTTACTCCTACCTCGTCCTCGCCCACGAGACCGACAAGGCCATCGGCGGCCCCGGCATCTCGCACCCGTTCCAGGCCCGCTACCTCCAGGAGATGGCCGAAGCCGTGACCGGCGCCGACGGGAGCGGCGGGGCCTACCCGGTCGATCTCGCCTTCTCGCCGGTCAGCCCGTTGATCCTGGGCGGGGACGTCTCCGATGCGCTGGTGGAGCAGGTCCGGCGCGGGGGCGCGGCCGTGGAGATCCTCCCCTGTCCCGCCGCCGCCACCACTGCGCCCGCCGCGCTCTCCGCGGCGCTCGCCCAGCAGCACGCCGAGGTGCTCTCCGGCGTGGTCCTGACGCAGCTCGCCGCCCCCGGCACCCCGGTGTACTACGGGCCGCGACTGAGCGCCGTCGATCCGCGCAGCGGAGTCGTCGTCTCGGGCACGCCGGAGACCGGGGTGACCTCCATCGCCGCCGTCCTCCTCGCGCGGCGTTGCGGCCTCGCCTGCGACTGTTACGGGCTCTGCAGCGACAGCAAGGTGGTGGACACGCAGTTCGGCTACGAGCGTGCCGTCAACGCGCTCCTCGGCCTGGTCGCCAGGCCGAGGCTGCTCTCCGGCGTCGGCGAGATCCAGGCCGGCGTGGCGAGCTGTCCGGAGGTCCTGGTGATCGACGACGAGGTCCTGAACAACGTGCGCTATGCGCTCTCTCCGCGGCCGTGGGATGCGGACGCACTCGACGTCGAGGCGATGGTCGACGGGGTCCTCTCGGGGCGTGGGTTCCTCGGCACGAAGCACACGCGGCGCTTCATCCGCGGCGAGTTCGTCAGCCCGCTGCTCAGCTATCGCGGCGGTCTCGGCGACTGGGTCGCGGGCGGACGTTCCGGGCTGGTCGACTTCGCCACGGAGCGGGCGGCGGAGCTCTCCTCGCGCGACCCCGTGGGTCTGCCGGACGACATCCTCCGGGAGCTCGCGGCGATCATCGACCGTTGCGCCGCCGGGCTGGGGATCGCCGGGCATCCGGACCCGCGTCGCCTGCTGGACCGGGCGGCATGGTGAGCGTCCCGTTCGTCCACGTCCAGGCACGAGGCTCACACCGCGAGCTAGGTCGCGCGGTCGGCGAGGCCGCGCGTGAGCCCGTGCACGCGTCCGTGGACTTCTTCCGCGAGCACTTCACGGCGATGACGGGAGGGCGGCTCACGTTCGGCGACGCCGAGCGTCAGGCCAGGGCCTACGAGCGGGAGGCCCGGCTCTGGTCGCCGGACCTCGTCGAGGAGCTCGAGGGGCTGGCCGAAGGGTCGGGGGTGCCGTTCTCCCGGCTGCTGGTGCTGAACTGCGGCGAGGAGTTCACGGCCGAGGAGCAGCCGGGCTCCCCGGCGTCCGCTCCGGGCTCGATGCGGTCCGGCGACCACTGCACCGCCGTCGCCGTCGCCGTGGGCGGGCGGCACGTGGTGGGTCACAACATGGACTGGTACACCATCGACGCCGTCAACAACGTGCTCTTCGACCTCACCGGGCCGGACGGGACCCGGGTCATGGGACTGGCCGGCGCGCCCTACCTGCTCATGCTGGGCATGAACAGCCACGGCATCGGCAACGTGAGCAACTCCGTGCACTCCACGGACAACCGCATCGGGGTCCCCAACGTGTTCGTGCGCCGCTCGACCCTGGCGGCGCGGACGCTCGAGGAGGCGCGCGAACGCGGTCTGCTGACCGCGCGCGCGCGCGGCACGAACCAGGTCTTCGCCGACACCGACGGCAGGCTCTGGGACGTCGAGACCTCCGCCACGGCGCACGCCTTCATGGATCACACCGCGACCGGCTTCATGGCGCACACCAACCACTATGTGGCGCCGGAGATGCGCCCGTTCGAGGGGTACGCCGGCGGCGAGTCGGAGGTGCGCCACGCCACGGCCGGGCGTCTGCTCGCGGAGGGGATCGCCGCCGGCGACGACCCGGTGGCGCTGGTCGCCCGCGTCCTGCGCTCGCACGAGCCGGCCCCGGACGAGTGCATCTGCGGACACCCGGCGGCCGACGACCCCCCGGCCGAACAGGTGATGACGGTGGGCAGCATGATCTGCGACCTGGACGAGCGTCGTCTGTACGCGTGCGCGGGTCCGCCCTGCGAGAACGAGTACCGCGTCTTCGAGATGGAGGACTGATGGCCCCCTACGATCTCGTGCTCGCCGACGGCCGTATCGTCGACGGCTGCGGCAACCCCTGGTACCGCGGCGACGTAGGGGTGCGCGGCGATCGTGTCGCCGCGATCGGCGCGCCGGGGACGCTGCGTGGCCGGCGCGTGATCGACGCGGACGACCGGTACATCGCCCCGGGCTTCATCGACCCGCACACGCACTCCGACCTCACCATCCTGCTGCACCCACGGGCGGAGACGGCCGTGCGGCAAGGGGTGACGACGCACGTCACCGGCAACTGCGGCATGTCGGCGGCGCCGCTGACCGAGAAGCATCGCGACGACGCCGTCCACAACTGGGCCCACTACGCCTGGGGCCTCGATGCGGTCTCGTGGGATTGGCGCAGCTTCCGCCAGTACCTCGCCGCGTTGCGGCGCAGCGGACACGCCATCAACATCGCTCCTCTCGTGGGCCACGGTGCGCTGCGGCTCGCCGTGGCCGGATTCGCCGAGCGTGCCGTCACGGAGGTCGAGCTGCGCCGCATGGAGCGGCTCCTCGAGGCGAGCCTGCGCGCCGGCGCGCACGGCATGTCGACCGGCCTCGTCTACCCGCCCGGGTGCTTCGCCGACACGCAGGAGGTGCTGGCGCTGTGCCGCGTGGTCGCGCGCCACCACGGCATCTATGCCTCGCACGTGCGCGGGGAGCGCGAGACCATCCTGACCGCCGTCGCTGAGGCGCTCGATCTCGGGCGCGCCGCCGGATGCCCCGTGCAGGTGTCGCACAACGCGCCCAAATGGGGCGCCCCCGAGGACGCCGCCGCCAACCTCGGCATGATCGAGGAGGCGCGTCGCGGCGGGCTTGACGCCACCACCGACAACGACGTGCACAGGGACCTGGCGCCGCGCTTCTCGCGGGCGCTGCCGCAACCGGTGCTGGACCTCGATCACGAGGCACTCATCGCCCTGCTGAGCGACCCGGAGGCGCGCGCGGCCCTCAAGCGCGAGGTGCTGGACGAGACCCTCCCGGGCGCGGGATACGCCGGCGTCGTGCGTCACGGGCGCTTCGACCGCGTGATCGTCTTCCACGCCGGCCGCCACCCCGAGCTGCGCGGGCGGTCCGTCG
>Ga0209612_1000401_pt1 | contig 46688 bp, 35 predicted proteins | sample BioC12SIPDNA_FD_185746 | JGI IMG/M metagenome (GOLD analysis project Ga0209612, IMG submission 185746) | Anaerobic biogas reactor microbial communites from Washington, USA - Biogas_R1_B C12 SIP DNA (SPAdes) (version 2) | ecosystem: Engineered > Bioreactor > Anaerobic > Unclassified | place...
GAATGATAAATCTGCTGAAAATCTCAATTTTTCAGCAGCCTGCTAGCTTGGATTGCGTTTGTGCAGGTCTTTCGGGCGCAGTAGGGGCCGGGATGGGCATCTGTTAATGTCGATGCCTCCACTGCGGTCGCCAGCCTTTTTATCGGGCGCCTGGTCTTGTGACTTCTTGAGATCGCGCACATCCTGTTCGATAGCTCTTTCAGAAAAGCGCTTGAGGAAGCCTGATCGGAAATCGTTCAGATTCGACAACACTGGCAGAGTGCGTCCATTTTGGAGGAGTGGCCTGCGACAGGCCTTCCTCTCGGGATAATGCGTTGGTTGACAGTTCGTTAGTGCCACGGCTTATCTCTTTTGTTGATTAGCGTTTTGGCACGGGTAGCCGACCAGCGTATTCATATATAGGGCTTGCCAGATGCTATGACAAAGATAGGAGAAAAGCATAGAAACTGCCAAGCCGTTAGCTCCGTACCCTTGTCTCGTTGTTAAGGCAGCTGAGATTAGCAGAACTATTGCCCAAAAAAGATTAAAGGAAAAGCCAATCCACATTTTGCCTTTGCTGGTGATTGCCTGGCCAACAATGGAATTTAATGAAATAAGGACTGTGGTCAGACTGAGAATGCATAGCGTTAAGGATCCTTCCCTGAAGCCAGGTCCGTAGAGCTGCATAATCCATCTGGAAAGAATGGCGATTGGAACCGCTATGATCATTGCAGCCGTGCCATTGAGTAGGGCGTTATACTTTAATGCCTTCATATAACCATGTTGGTCCTTTCGGGAATCAAAATCTGAGAGCATGGGCAGGGCGATGGTTCCGACCATCCCTGGCAAAAAGAGAATGGCAGCGCGCCATTGATTGGCCGCATCAAATAGGCCCATCTGTGCGTAGCCGCCGGGGTGATTAACCAGCATGGCATTACAGGCCCATAGGACAGGGCTGACCATAATTCCTGATAGGGCGGCGGGAAAGCTGAATTTCCAGAGTATGGGCCATTCCTGAAAGCAATTCTTCAGGGTAAAGAGAATGCGGTTCTGTGCGGCGGTTCTGCGTAAGGCCAGGTGGTTGAAGAGCCAGTTGATTGCCATATTCAGGCCCAGCGCCCAGATGGCTCCGCGCAAGCCGTAGAAATAGGCGCCGGCCACGAGGAATGGAAAGGAGAGCAACGCGACCTTGAAATTTACAATGGCTATGGTCTTGAAGGCCTCGAACCCGGCTAATGCGCCGGTTTGGGCCCCATTCATTGCGCTGAGCAGCAGAATGACCGCTCCGATTCTCAACTCACCGGCAAGGTGAGGGGCGTTTATCGTTTTCGCGGCCACCCATGGGGCCACTGCGATAAGCAGCAGGGCAATCAGCAATCCACTTACAAAAGCAAAGAGGCCGGAGAGTGCCATTATACGTCCGGCTCGCTGGGGATCCACGGTCCGGAATTGGGCTACGTGTTTGGTTGCGGTCATGCCGAGCCCGAAGCCCGCGAAAACCAGAAACATCTGTGCCGTGGAACGGATCATTCCATATTCGCCGTAAATTTCCCGTCCCAATATCCGCGCAATAAGAATTGAGGCCAGAAGCATGAGGCCCCGGGATACTACTCCGCCCATCAGCGACCAAAAAGCCCCTCTTGCCAGGCGGCTGCCGATGGCTGAGGATTCGATCCTGTCCCAAAAAGGTTTTAGGGCAGCGGGGCAGAATCTGTATAAGTGGTAGCGTATGCTGAAATTAGACATGAATTGTTGGGCTTATTGAAGCAGGTGCCGGATTTGGTTTGAGGCGTTGCCATCGCCGTAAGGGTTATGTGCCGCACTCATGGAGTGATAGACGCCTTCATCGGCGAGTAATTGATGTGTCACCTCCGTAATTGCTGAAAAGGCCGTCCCCACCAGCTTCACCGTCCCCGCCTCAACCGCTTCCGGTCTTTCTGTCGTGTCGCGCATGACGAGGACCGGTTTGCCCAGGGAAGGCGCCTCTTCCTGGACTCCGCCGGAATCGGTCAGGATCAGGTGGGAGCGGTTCATCAGGAAGACGAAGGGGGCGTAATCCAGGGGGGCGATCAGGTGGATGTTGTTGGCATCGGCCAGAAGGCGGCGGACCGGTTCCTGGACGTTGGGGTTGAGGTGTACCGGGTAGACGATGTCGATCTCGGGGTGCTCGGCGGCGATGGCTTTGAGGGCGTGGCAGATGTTTTCAAAGCCTTGGCCGAAGTTTTCCCTGCGGTGGCCGGTGACGAGGATGAAACGGGTCCCGTCGAGGGGCCGGGCGAGGGAGGGGAAGCGGGCGAGGAGGTCCCGGGTGATCTCTTTCTCCAGGTTGCGGCTCCGGATGGTTTCCAGGGTCAGAAAGAGCGCGTCGATGACGGTGTTGCCGGTGACGTGGATGCGGCCCGGGTCGACCCCTTCGTTGAGGAGGTTTTGGCGTGAGCGCTCGGTCGGGGCGAAGTGGAGATCGGCGACGGTGCTGGTGATCCGGCGGTTGATCTCCTCCGGGAAGGGGGCGAACTTGTCGCCCGTGCGCAGGCCCGCTTCGATATGCCCCACCGGGATCTTCAGGTAGAAGGATGCAAGCGAACCGGCCATGGTGGTGGTGGTGTCCCCCTGGACCAGGACCAGGTCCGGTTTTTCCTCCTGCAATACTTTCTTTAAACCGTTCAGGACATTGGAGGTAACGTCGAACAGGTCCTGGCCCGGCTTCATGATGTCCAGGTCGTGATCGGGCCGGATGGCGAAGAGCTGCAGTACCTGGTCGAGCATTTCCCGGTGCTGGGCGGTCACGCAGACACGGCTCGAGAAGGCGTCGGGGTGTTTTTCCAGCTCTTTGATGACCGGGGCCATCTTGATGGCTTCGGGCCGGGTGCCGAATATCGAAAGGATCTTTTTCATGAAAGCGTCAGACTCGAAAGGGAATTAATGTGTATCCCTGCGCAAAAGTCATGCGTATTCGAGCTCCCTTTTTTCAAGGGATTCGGGTGTCAGGAGCGTCATCACCCCATCCTCCCCGGAGAGGATGCGGGAGGCGAGGGGGCCGTCGGAGCCTGCGAGGAGGGCACTGGGTGTGCCCGGGGATGTCGTTTTGTTCCCACGCCTGGAGGCGGGGGTGGAGGAACTGGCAGAAGGCGCAGTCCGGGTTCCAGAGGAGGGGGTGTCGGCGTAGCGACAGATCTCGGGGATGGGGCGGGTTTCGGCCGATGGCTCGTACATCAGCGCCCCGTTGTTTCCTGATCCGGAGGTGCGGCGAACTTGACCAGCGCCTCCAGATCCGGCTCGCATTCCCGGCGGGATTTCAATAGGGCTGCGGCCTCCTCGGAGCTCAAGCCTTGCGTTTTCATCAGGTAAGCGGCGGCGACGGTGGCGCTGCGGATGACGCCGGCGGAGCAATGGAGGTAGACGCGGGCCCAGGCTGGGGAGAGGGCGCGCTCCAAGGCGGCGACGGCTTCGGGGAGATGGCGCACGAGGTCGGGGCGGTCGAATTCGGTGATGGGGATCTGGATGTAGTCGAGGGCGGCTTCCTCGAGGGCCTTGTCGAGCTTTTTCGGGGAGACGCCGTGCTTTTTGAGGTCTTTGGGCGTCTGCAGGCACAGGACCGTGGTGATCCCCATCCGGCGGAGCTGACGGACGTCCTCGGGGTGGACCAGGGCCCCGACCCAGAGCCGGTCGTCGATGATCTGGTTGTAGTCGAAGAGCATAAGGCTAGTCGCGCTCCCCCTGCATCAGCCGCCGGGCGGCGAGCGGAATGGCGAACTTCTTTTCCCACGACGGGATGCGGAGCTGGTCCGAGTCGCCCCAGGTGCGCAGTTCCGGAAAGACGTGGACGGCGATGGCCAGCCCGTGCTCCACGTTCTCGAGGAGGTTGAGCCTCATCCCCAGGTCGAGGACCTCGCCGACCCGCACCCTGTCGCACCACAGCAGCAGCCCGAGCCCCAGGTGGGGCCAGAGGGAGGGGGTCGGGGACGCCTGCGGGTTGCCCAGATGGGCGGCCAGCAGCGCGAGGAGCAGGGGGGGCTTCGGCCTCCGCCAGACCGACGGGCCGAGTTCGGCCCTTTCCGACCACCCGGCCTCCGGCGGGGGGAGGGTTTCCCGCGCCTTCTCGGTCAGATAGGTGCCGTCGGGGAGGAGGGCGCCCCAGTGGGTCGCGGGAAAGGCCCCCGCGTCCCCGTACACCCCCGCCAGGGCGCCCCAGTCCCCGGTGAGAACGGAGGTCTCCGGCGCCGCGCCGGCCCCGCGGACCAGTGCGGCAAGCTCCCCCAGCTGCGCGAGATTGCGCTCCAGGCAGCGGCGGTTGGCCAGAAAGAGGGAGCCGACCGAGACCGGGATCGCCGCGGGTTCGAACTTCGAGCCGTCGATCAGCCGGTGCAAGGCCGAACCGAAGGGGAGGAGAAAGCGCTCGGGCACGTTCGCCTCGCGCGCGCGCACCAGGGCCTTGATCCGCCGCATCAGCGGATAGTCCTCCCCCCGCAGGACGCGTGCGTGCCGGCGCACGAGATCGGAGATGTGTACGACCTGGACCGACGTCACCATGGAAGAGTCAATTCCCGTGCTGCTCCCCGAACAGGAGCGCTTTCAACTTTTTACGTTTGTTGATGGGGGCCGACAGGACCTCGGCGTGAAGGCCGAGGTGGCGGATGGCGAAGACCACGGCCAGTTCGAACAGCATGAAGGCGATCCCCAGGGCCATGTTGCGGTAGGTGGCCGCGATGAGGGCCAGCGCGCAGAAGGTGACGGTCACGGCGTAGATGCCGACGACGATGCGGGAGCGGTTGAGTCCCAGGCGCAGCATCAGGTGGTGCAGGTGGCTGCGGTCGGCGCGGAACACGGAAGCCACCCGCCGCAGCATCGGGGTCCGGATCTTCTTCCGGAAGCGGAACACCATCACCAGCAGGGTGTCGAACACCGGCAGCCCCAGCGCGAGGATCGGGAAGAGGATGGCGGCGACGGCCGAGATCTTCAGCGAGGCGTGCACGCTCACGATCGCGAGCAGGAACCCGAGGGTGAGAGACCCGGAGTCGCCGAGGTAGATCTGCGCCGGCGACCAGTTCTTGCGCAAAAAGCCGAGGCAGGCGCCCACCATGGTACTCATCGCGACGGCCGCGACGATGTTGCCCGTGCCCAGGGCGAAGATCCCGAGCCCGGTGGCGATGATGGCCGTCACCCCGCCGGCGAGCCCGTCGAGCCCGTCGAGCAGGTTCACGGCGTTGGTCACCCCCACGATCCAGAGCAGGGTCAGGATCCAGCAGGGGGTCTCGAATTCGGGTCCGAGGAAGGGGAGGCTCGAAGGGTTGATGCACCAGCCGGCCCGGATCACCACCACCGCCGCGATCGCCTGGAGCGCGATCCGGAACAGCGGGGAGAGGCCGACGGTGTCTTCGATGAGGCCGCAGGCGAAGACGATGCCGACGGCCAGGGGGATCGCCACCAGCTCGAGCGGCGTCAGGTGGGTGGTCCAGTGGTTCCATAGGAGGACCACCAGGACCGCCTGGGCCGTGAGCATCCCGGCGATGACGGCCACCCCCCCGAGGCGGGGGATCCCCTCGGCCTGCAGCCGCCTTCCCCCCGGGTAATCGACGGCCCGGACGGCCAGGGCCAGCCTGCGGATCAGGGGGAGAAAGGCGCTGGTGATCGCCAGCGCCATGAGCACGCCGGCAAGGAGATAGAGGTAGATCATCGGGTCCCGGTCAGGAGGCTTTGGCCGACGGGTTGTCGTTCACGTACGAATGGTAATCGTAATACTGGTGGTAGTAGTGGCTGTAGGCCGTGGCACGCAGGTCGACGCTGTTGCAGACGACGCCGAGGATCCGGGCGTGCACCATCTCCAGGTTCTTCCTGGCCCGCCGCAGGATCTCGGGCGGGTTTTCGCCCCCCTTGGAGACCAGGATCACGCCGTCGCTCAGCGGGGCCACGATCAGCGGGTCGGTCACGGACATCAGCGGCGGGGTGTCGAGGAAGATGAAGTCGAAGGTGTCGGCCGCCCCCTCCAGGGCGTCCTGCATCCGCTGCGAACCGAGGAGTTCCCCCGGGTTGGGCGGCGTCGTCCCCGCGTGGACCACGAAGAGGCCGGGCACCTGGCTTTCTTCCACGACGTCGACGAGGTCCACCTGGCCGGTCAGGTATTCGCTCAGGCCCGAGCTTCCTTGGGTATTGAAGATCTTGTGGATGCGGGGCCGGCGCATGTCGCAGTCCACCACCAGTACCTTTTTGCCCGTCTGCGCGAGGCTGAGGGCGATGTTGCAGGTGGTGGTCGTCTTCCCCTCCCCCGCCTTGGAGGAGGTGACCATGATGATCTTCGGGGGGGTCCCCGGGGTGGACAAAAGGAGCGCCGTACGCACCCCGCGGTAGGCTTCGGCGATCAGGCTGCTGCCGGCGGTGAGGGCCGCCAGCTCCACCCCCTGCGCCGCGAGCGCCTCGGAGCGGCGCCCCTTGCGCAGCCGGCCGTACCCCCCGCGCGCCGACTGCAGGCTCGGGATCAGGCCGAGGGAGGGGAGGCCCACCCGCTCTTCGATCTCTTCGGGCGTCTTCAGGCTGTTGTCGAGGTAGTCGAGGAAGAAGGCGAGCCCCACCCCTCCCATCCCCCCCAGGAGCAGCGCGAGCGCCAGCGTCCGGGGGATGTTCGGGGCGTGGGGGAGCTTGGGGGTCTCGGCCCGGTCCACGATCCGGATGTTGCTCGATTTCAGCCCGGCGGCCACTCCCGCTTCCTTCATGCGCTGCAGCAGCCCGTCGTAGAGCTCCTTGTTGGTTTCCGCCTCCCGCTTGAGGATGTTGTAGTGGATGCCCGCCTCGCTCATCTGGTCCGCCAGCTTCTTCTGGCCGTCGAACGCCCGGGCGAGGCGGTTTTCGGTGTCCAGGGCGGTCTCGTACTCCGCGCGCGCGTTGGCGATCGCCAGGCCGCGCTCGTGGCGGAGCTGCTCCCGGGCCCGGCGGACGCGCGACTCGAGCTGCCTGACCTGCGGCATGGCGGGACCGAGCTGGGCCGAAAGGCGGGCCAGCTCCTGCTCGTCGTTGAGGAGGGCGGCTTCTATTTTTTCGATCAGGGGGGTGCGCAACGCCTGGGGGAAATCGTCCGGCGTGGTCTGCGCGATCGTCCGGTAGACCGATTCCTTGGCCATCCGGAGCGCGCGCGCCTCGGTCAGCTTGGCGTTAATGTCCCCGAGCGCCTGGGTGATCACGTCCTGCTTCTCGCCGAGGCTCACGATGCTGTGCTTGCGGGCGTAGTCGATCAGCTCGTTGTCGCTCTTCTCGACCTTTACCTTGAGGTCCACCAGCTGCTTCTGCAGGAAATCGGTCGCGCGGGTGGTCGCGTCGAACTTTGCCTGGAAGTTGTACTGGATGTACTCGGCGCAGATGGTGTTGACGATGCGGGCGGCCCGCTCCGGGTCGCGCGAGAGGTAGCTCAGCTCGACCACGCGCGTGTTCCGCTCCGGGGTCACGGTCAGGTTGCGGAGCAGCTTGTCGATCGCCGCCTGCTTTTTCTCCTCCGGGCTCCAGGCGCCGGCCGCTCCGGGTGCGGCGGGGGCGTAATGACTCCCCATCGACAGCCAGCGGGTCAGCATCCCGGTGCTTTTCGGTTCGATGAAGGGGTCGGGGAGGTCGTCCCGGTCGAGGCCGAGGGTTTCCACCACCCGGGCGGCCAGGGTGCGGCTGGTGATGTGTTTGATCTGGGTCTCCACGTACTCGTCGTAGTTGGAGCCCCCCCCGCCCAGGATCTGGTCGTAGGGGAGGATGTTCTCCGCCTGCGACTCGAGCTCGATCTGGGTTGCGGCCAGGTAGAGCGGGGTCTTGTACCAGACGTAGGCGACCGCCACGGCCAGGGCGGCGGCCAGCACCGCGAGCGCCGCCCACTTGCGCCGGACCAGGATGAGCCAGTATTCGCGCAGGTGCTTCCCCTCCTCCGCCGCCATCATGTACTCGGGAGGGTAGGCGTAGGGGTCGAAGGGGCCGGGCGGCATCGGGATCGTGCCCGCCGGGACGAGGGCCCCGGCAGGCGGCCGGTCGCCGCGGCGGTTCTGGTTGCCATTGTTTTCTTCAGACATGATCACCTCACCCCTGCATCATTTCTGGACATCCACTCATTGCACAAATGCCGGACGACAAATCCTGGACATCCACCAATTCACCAAAGCCCCGGCCAACAAATCCTGGACATCCACCAATTCACCAAAGCCCCGGCCAACAAATCCTGGACACCCACGCATTGCCGCGGCTGTGGACACCCGCGGGCCGGGAAAAAGTGTGGATGTCCATGATTTGCCTCCCGGGCCCTGGTCCGTCCCCAAAATGGCGGATTATCGCAACAGGCCCCAGGTGAAGATGTTGGGGGCCTGGTTGACGAACCCCCAGCCGATGCTCTTGGCGGTGCTGCCGGAGACGTAGATCATGTCCTCCGGCCGGAGCGCGATGTCGGGCTTCTTCCCTTTGAGGATGTCGCCCAGGTTGACGGCCGTGCGCTCGACCGAGCCGTCGGGCGCCTGGCGCACCAGCCACGCTTCCTTCATCTTCGCGGTCTTGGTCGGGCCGCCGGCCATCGCCAGGGCGCGGGAGAGGCTGATTTCCCCCTCGAGCGGCCATTCGAAGGCTCCGGGCTTGCCGACATCGCCGATGACATAGACCGCCTGGGCCTCCCGCTGGGGCACGCCGATCACGTCCCCGGGCATGACCGGCAGGTCGAGCGTCACGTTCCCCTCCGCCATCAGTTTTCTCAGGTCGACCTCGATTGAGTAAGGCCGGGCGCCGGGGGCAAGGCCGTAGCTGCGCTGGATGACGGCGGTGGTCCCCGCGGAGGCGTAGTCGAGCCCCCCGGCCGCGGCGATGGCGGAGACGAGGGTCACCGGGCCGATGATTTCGAACTGCCCCGGCTTCTTGACCGCCCCCAGCACCGAGTACATGCGGCTCAGCGGCTCCTTGAGCACGACGAGGACCTGCGGGTCCCGGACGTAGTCGGGGTCGAGCAGGTCCGCGAGGTTTTCCTCCAGCTGCCCCGGGGTCAACCCCTCGGCCCGGACGTTGCCGAGAAAGGGGAGCCGGATGGTGCCGTCGGCGCCCACGCGGGCGGGGAGGGTGAAATCCTCGACCCCCGCGACGGAGATTTCGAGCAGGTCGCCCGCGCCGAGGCTGAACTCGGCCGGCTGGCCCGTGGCGGCAACGACGGCGGATGGCCCCGGCGCCATCCGGGCCACCGGGGCGGGTTCCTCCGAAAATCCAGGGGCCGCGATCAGGGCCGACAGAAGCGCGATGAGGATCGCTCGCATTGTTTTTCTCCTTCGGCGGACGGCTGCGGAAAAGGTCCCGCCTGCCGCCCTTTACCGGATACTACCCGGGTCGGGGCAGGTTGTGTTGAGGAAGGTGGCGGTTTGGTGACCGGGGCCACAATTTGAGGGCCACGGCGTGGGCATCAGTCGAGTTTCCGGCTCAGGCGCCCCACCTTGCGGTCCAGCTCCTCGAGGCGGCGGTTCAGGCCGTCGAGGCCCGCGACTTTTGCCTCCAGGTCCTGGGAGTCGTGCCCGATTTCGGGCACAGGGGCCAGCACGGCCGCGCGCACGAAGTCGGAAAGACTGCGCGCCCCCTCGCGGACGGAGCGCTCCATGAGGGTGTCGTATTCCTCTTCGGAAAGCCGGACGCTCAGCACCCGGTTCCGGCACACGAATACGGGCATGATGAATTCCTGGTGTCGGCGATCGGGCGGATGCGCTCCCGCCCCTTCAGTCACAGGGAGGGGTCCCCCGGACCTCCTGGGTTGGCGCGCCAAGGCGCGCTCTGGCACGTTCCCGGTGCGAGTGGCGAGGGAGCGTGCCCGACATTCGTATGACGAGAAGCTGCGCCCCGGCCCCCGAAGGCAGGAAAAGCCCGCCCGGGGGCTCCCGGTTTCTCGTCACAGATTTTGGGGTTGTGTGAATCCGGACCTTCCGAATCCATCCGGCGCTTACAGCGCCCACCTGATCCTAGTACGATGCTCCGGTTTTGTAAACCACTTATCTTACAGGAATTGTAAATAAGTAATTGCAAAAAAAATGCAAATTTTTGCCTGCGCCCTGACGATCAGGGTTCCAATCCCCTCAGGCCCTTCATCGACCTCCCTCCGGGATTCCTTAGATTTTGGACATCCACCATCTCGGGAAAAGAGTGGATGTCCATGATTTGGTTGATCGAGCGGGAATCCTGGGCGGGAAGTCCTGGACATCCACGGATCAGGGAAGAATGTGGCTGTCCAGAAACTGAGCGGGCGGGCGAAAATGGTGGATGTCCAGGATTAGGCGGTGGGTGTAAGATTAGGGCGTCTGACCGCGCGCGATCTCGAGATAATAAGGAGCCTATGGATCCATCGGATGCCGATGCCGTTCTCGGCGAGGCCTTGTCGGTAATGGGGCAATTCCTGTCCGATACGGTTCCTCCCGTGCAGGCGGCCGATGCGGTGAGCGATCTGATCGGGCGCCCGCCCGAGACGGCGGCGACGGGAATCATCCGCTGGGTCTCCTCTCGGTTCCAGGGGGCGGACGCCTCCGTCGCCGACTACGTCTTTCACGCCGCGAGCAAGCTCCGCTACCTCTCCCATCTCGAATTGATCCCGGCCGACCGTCTTGCACCCTGGATCGAAGGGGTGGAGCGCCTGCTCGTCGAATACTGCCCGCCGGAGGAGCGCGCGACGCTGCTCGAAAACCTGGAGCGCCTGGCCCTCGGGCGGGTGGATCTCGACGCGCCGGTCGATTTGATCCGCCGCCGCATGCGCCCCGCTCGGGCGGGAGAGGTCGACGGCGGGACGGAAACGCGTGCCCGACGCATGCGCCTGCTCGAAAAGCGGCTGGCGGAAGCCGTCCGCAGGCCCGCTCCGGCCGCCGCGGGTCCTGCCGGCGAGGGATATTCCGAAGCGGACGCCGTTCCGCACCTGATCGCCAACGCCGTCAGCCAGGCGCGTGACAGCGGGGAGTTCGCACGGCTCCAGGAAAACCTGCGCGCCCTGGGAATCGAGGCGGAGACGGACCAGATCTTCCGCAAGCTGGGTCAGAGCCTTCCGGGGTGGATGATGGCCACCACCGGGGAGGGGGCGGTCGACTCGCGCAACCCCGCGGTGGAGGCGATGCGCCAGATCATTCGCCTGGCCGAAAACCGCTGGGACGGCTATCGACGCTTCCAGGACATGGTGCAGGCGGCGGTGGAGCAGTTCAACGCGGGGTCACTCGCCCGCGCCGCCACCATGTTCGACCTCGCCCTGGAGATCGGTTCGGGAGAGAGCGTGGACGTGGAGGCGGTGGCCGGCGTGCGCCGGAGCGCGCATGCCTCGCTCAATCCCGATCTGCTGCGGACTTTCGCCCGCGAAAGCGACCGGCGCCCGCTCCTGGTCCGCGTGCTCCGTTTCTTCGATGAATTCTCTGCCGAAAACCTGCTCGAGCGGCTGCGCACCGAAGAGCAGCGGGACCGGCGCCGGCTCCTGCTCGACCTGCTGGAGGTGCATGGGGCGCCGGCCCGCCGGTTGGCGTTCGAACGGCTGGGCCAGAAGGAGGCGGACCTGGTCTCGGACTGGCATTTTACCCGCAACCTGATCACCATCCTTTCACGGATCCCCTCCCCGAGCGAGGTCCCACCCGGCGAGGAAATTGCGCGGGTGGCTCCGCTGACGCGCCTCGACCTGCCGGCTCCGTTGGTCCGGGAGACTATCAAGCTCGCGGGGCAGGCGCGCTGCCCCGAAGCGGAGGCCCTGCTCCTCCACCTTGCGGACGCACTTGAGAGGGTGGCCCCGGGAAAGCCTCAGATGCTGTCTCTGCTGGACCGGACCCTCTACGCTCTGGCGCAGCTGGGAACTCCGAAGGCCAACCTGCGGGTGGCCCGGCACGGAATTGGGGAGGGTTCGAAACTGGGAGAGACGGCGGCGCGGCTGGGCTATCTCGGGGGCCGGGACCTCGGCGAAGACCGGGAAACGCTCTCCCTGCTGCTGAAGGCGCTCAAGGACGCCATGCCGAAGCGGATTCTGGGGTTGACGCTGCAGAAGAACGAGGAGTTGATGCTGGGCGTCCTCCGGGGGCTTTCCTCCACGCCCGACCCGGCCGTACAGCAGCTGCTCGAGACGATCGCGTCGCGCTACCCCGGTGAGCGGTTCGGGGAGGTGGCGGCGGAGACCCTGCGGGGATTCGATTCGGCGGAGAGGGCGGGGGGACCGGCGGAGCGCACGCTGGCCGGCGACCTGGAGCTTTTCGGGTTACCCGACCTGCTGCGGCGGCTCGGCGGGCTGGAGGCGACGGGGATGCTGGTGCTGCGCAGCCCGACCGGGACCCTGAACGGGACCATGGGGCTGGTCGCGGGGGGGCTCGAGAGCTGCACGGCGGGCCTGCTCGAAGGGGTGGAGGCGGCCTGGCAGCTGCTTGAGCGGCCGGCGGCCGGGACTTTTTCCTTCCAGGGACGCAGGAAAGATGTGGTGAGAGATGTGGACATCCACTCATCGGGGGAGGGACGGGGGGAAAGAGGGGGGGGCAACAATCTGCAGGAGGTGCTGGCTGAAGGGATGCGGCGCTACGATGAACTCGAGCGGGCGCGGGCGTTCGTGCCCGATTTCGCCCTCCTCCATCGCAAGGGGCCGGAGCCGCTCCCGGAGGAAGATCCTGAGGAGCAGGCTCTGGCGGCGCAGATCTGGCCCCGCACGGCCGGCGGGATCACCCCAGAGGAGTGCGAGGCAGCCTGCTCGACGGACGCCTGGAGGGTCCGGCGCCTGCTCGCCCGCTGGGTCGAGGAGGAGATCCTGGACGTCAGCTAGCAGGCCGCCGGAAATTGTGGACATCCACCTATTCAAATCATGGACATCCACCTTTTTCGGGGCCTGGGCCTGAGGCCGCGGCCGGGACGGCGGTCCGTGACAGGGCGGACGCCGGCCGATATGCCTTCGCAATGAATAAGTTATAGCAAATTTAAATGGATGGTGGACATGGTCCCGGAATCCCTTTATAAAGGAAGGCCCAGGCCGGGATTTGAGTGGATGTCCAAGATTCTCTCCAGGATTCCCGCCGTGGGGAGGATGGTGGGGCTGACCAATCGGTGGGTGTCCAGGATTTTCCGGGAATCGGTCAAAAGGTGGGTGTCCAGGATTTGAGGGGGATGGGAATGGGGCGTTGCACCGTTGCGGAGGAGCTGCTGGACCGGTTTCACCGGTCGGGCACGGGCGTCATTTTTGCCGTCCCCGGTGCGCAGGTGGACCCCCTGCTCGTGGCAGCGGCGCGCGACGGGCGCTTCCGGCTGGTCCTGGCCTCGCACGAGCAGGGGGCGGGCTACATGGCCGACGGCTACGCCCGCATGACGGGCGGGCCGGCCGTGGCGGTGGCCATCAACGGGCCGGGGGCCACCAATTTCGTCACCGCCGCCGTCACGGCGCGGATCGACCGCAGCCCGGTCCTGTTTCTGACCGGCGACTCCCCGTCGGGGCTCCGGGGTTGCGGCTGCTTTCAGGGCTCGGATGCCCTCGCCGGCAACGCCATCCTGCGGGCCGCCGTGGGGGATTCGGTCCAAGCCACCCGACCGGCCGCGCTCGAGGCCGCCCTCGACCGGTTCGAGCGGAGGCTCGGGTCGGCCCCCCGCCCGCTGCACCTGAACGTTCCGGTCGATCTCCTTGCCGCTGCCTGCGCCCCCCTTTTCTTCGCCGACGCGGGCCCAAGCACCGAAGAGGCTGAAACCGGTCACGGGGCGGATGCCGGGCCGCTCCCCCCCGATCCCGGTGAGAAGAGCGTCCTGCTGGTCGGGGAGGAGGTGCGCACGCCCGCGGAGATGAGCGCATGCGCGCGCCTCGCCGAGGATTTCGACGTCCCGGTGGCCTGCACCTTCGGGGCCAAGAGGGTGCACTCCCTCCTCCCCGAGCGGCTGCGCCTCGGCGTCTTCGGCTACGCGGGGGGTCCCAGGGCCTACCGCGCCCTGCTCGATCCCGGGATCGAATCGCTGTTTGTCATAGGCGCGCCCCTGGACGAGCGGAACACGGCCGCCTGGCACCCCGATTTCTTCCACCCCGGCCGGAACGTCTGCCGCTTCAGCGCCGACCCGGAGAGCCGCAGGCGCGCCCCGCGCCCCGTCACCGAGATCGCGGCCGGGCCGATGGAGGCACTCCGGCTCCTGCGCGGGCACTGGGACCGTCCCCCCGGCCCGTGCCCCCAGCGGCGCCGCCGGCGCAGCGACTGGTGCCTCGATCTGCAGCGGCACCCCCTCGAGCCCGCCGTCCCCGCCTCGGGGGCCTTCACCATGAGCCGGGTCGTCCTCGCCATGCGGGAGGTCCTGCCGCCCGATTCCATTCTCTTTCTCGATTCCGGCGATCACCGCATCCACGCCGGCTTCTTCTGGTGGCCGGACGCGGAAGGGATGCTGGCCACCTCCCCGCAGTACGGCGCCATGGGGTGGGCGATCGGAGCGGCCATCGGCGCCTCCTTCGCCGCCGGGGACCGGCCCGTCTGGGTGATCACCGGGGACGGCTGCATGCAGATGCACGGCCTCGAGATGGCCGTGGCGGCCCGCTACCGCCGGCGCGTCGTCTTCCTCGTGAGCAACAACCGGGCCTATGGCCGGATAGCGGCCCGGATGCGGGCGGAGCCGCCCGGGGTGAGGGAAGCGGTCTCGGCCCTCCCCGAAATTTCCTGGACCGGTCTGGCCGAAAGCACCGGGGTCCGGGCGCACGCGGTCGCCTCGGCCGGGGAACTGCGCGGGGCGCTTGCGGCCGCGGCCGCCCACGACGGGCCCTCGCTCGTGGAAATGATGACGGAACCTGACGAAAGCCCCCTCTTCGAGCCGGCGGTCTTCACCTCCTGCCTTCCGGGAGTCTACGGCGAGCGCGTCCAGGCACTCCGGCGGCCCACCGGACGAACGTAACCGGCGAACGTAATCGGCGAGGGGAAGGGGAGAAATGACCGGACGCTTTCACATCATGGTCCTGAGCGGCGGCAGCCTGATCGGGCAGAACATCCTGGATTCGCTCGAGGGGCGGCGGGAGCGGGTCCGGCTGACGGGCGTCAACCAGCATGCGGACCACCCGCGCCTCTACCGCTACGACCGGGTGCACCTCTGCCCGCCGCTCGAGTCCGATACGTTCCGCCCCTTCCTGCTCGAACTCATTGAGCGGGAGCGGCCCGACGCCATCCTCCCCGGGCGGGATCACGACACGGTCGAACTGGCCGAGCTGGCGGCTGCCTCTCCGGAGCTGAGCCCCCGGATTCCCTGCGGCGACCCGGAGGCCGCCCGCACCATGAACGACAAGGGGCTGAGCTGCCGCTTTGCCGTGCGCCGCGGGCTCCCCTTCGCCCCCACCTGCCTCGTCGAGGACGAGGGGCGGGAGGCGGTCCGGGCCTGGGCGGCCGCGCAGGGATTTCCCCTCCTGGCCAAGCCGCGCCGGGGGTACGGGTCGCTGGGGGTGCGGATCCTGACCCGGTCGCGGCAGTTGGAGGCCTTTCTCGATCGGCACGGGGAAGGGTACATCCTCCAGAAGTACCTGGATCTCCGCCCGGAAAGGGAGCGCTTCATAGAGGAATACCTCCGTGATCTCGACTGCGGGGTCCCGCTCTTCTTCGACCTGCCCGAGGAAGGCCAGTACGCGGGCCAGGCCGTGATCGCTCCGGACGGCCGGGTGGGCCGGGTGTTCACCTCGGTCAACCGGATGGTGATCGGGCGCTGCGAGCGCTCCGCCCCCCACCTCGACCCGGCGCTCGAAGCCCTCACGAGGGCGTATGCCGAAGCGATGGCCTCTTCCGGCTGGCGCGGAATGTTCAACCTCCAGTGCCGGCGCACGCCCGACGGGTACGCGGCGCACGAAATGAACGGGCGGATGAGCGGGTCCACCTCCGCCCGACGCTGGCTCGGTTATGACGAGGTGCGGGAACTGGTCTCGGGCTTCTTCGGCGTCGACATCGGGCCCGACCGCCGGGAGGAGGGCGTCCCGCCCGGGGAGGGGGTGGTCTGCCGCTCGCTCAGCGACGATTTCGCGGCCCGCCGGGATCTGGAGCGGCTGGCGCACGACCGGTTTTGGGACCGGGATGCGAATCCTGGACACCCACCCAATGGTTCTCCGGACCGGGATGCGAATCCTGGACACCCACGAAATCGGGTCAGGGATTCCGGTCCGGCGGGAGGCGGGGAAAGGCGGCGGGGCTGACCGCCGGAGGAACGGGATTCCAAAATAGGGACATCCGCCAAATGGCGGAAAAGGGAGCCGAGGATTCGGGGCGGGGGGATGGCATGAAGGGGCGGCAGGTGCTGATGACCGGGGCAACCGGCTACATCGGGCGGGAGCTCGCCCGGCGGCTCCTCGAGGCGGGGGCGGAAGTGGGCGTGGTCACGGCCGACCCGGCGCAGGCGCGGGATATCCTGGGGGTGGGCGTACCCTGCTGGGGCCGGGAGGAATGCCTCGCGGATGGCGGGCCGCTCGAAGGGCGGCGGCTCCTGCTCCATGCGGGCTTTGCCCGGCCGTACGCCGGCGAGGCGGAGATCGCCCGCAGCCTCGAGTTCACCGGTCGCCTTTTTGCCCGGGCCGCGGAGGCGCGCATTCCGGCCGTGCTGCTGCTCTCCTCGCGCAGCGTCTACGGTCGGGCAACCCCCCCTCCCTGGAGCGAGGAGTCGCCGCCGGCGCCCTCCAATCCTTATGGCGAAGCGAAGTTCGCTTCGGAGGTGATGCTGGGGATGGTGAGGCGTTTTTCCCCGCTGACCCGGACCTGCGCGGTCCGGCTGGGGACGGTGTCGGGCGGGGGGGAGGGATTGGTCGATGTCTTCGTCCTCTCCCGTTTCGTGCTGGCGGCGCTCCGGGGGGATCGGATCCGCATCTTCGGGGGGAGCCAGGAGTTCGACATCCTCGACCTGCGGGACGCGGCGGACGCCTTGGCGCGCCTGGTCCGGGAGCCGGCCGCGAACTGGCGCCCGGTCTACAATCTCGGTTCTCCTGTTTCGCAAAAGATCCGCCACCTGGCGGAGCGGGCGGTGGCGCTCGCGGCCGAACACGGTAGGCGGGGATCAGTGATCACGACCGAGCCTGCCGGGCCGGACAGGACCCCGCGCTACGGCATGGACTGCGCACGGTTCTGTGGCGGCCTCGGCTGGCGCCCCCTCCGCTCCCTCGACGACACCATCCGTTCCCTGATCGAATACTACCTTCCCCGCCTCAAATGATGGACATCCACTCTTTGACTCCGAACGCGATGATGGACATCCACCCATTGCCGGTTACGTGTCCAACCGGTGGATGTCCACAATTTCAGCAAAAGGTGGGTGTCCAGGATTTGCGGAGGTGGACGGGAATCACTGGTGTTATTCCAGCAGCGGCCGCGTCAGTCGGGCGGAGAGGAGGGCCAGGAGGCAGGGGATCAGGGCCGAAAAAGCGATCCCCAGCGGCTGGGGCATCGAGAGGTGGACCGCAGCACCGAGCGGACGCAGGGCGATCCATGCCCAAAGCATCCCCAGGGCGAGGGCGAGAACCAGCGCGCCCCTCAGGACCAGTTCGGCGATAGCGAGCGGGCGCAGGGCGGCTTCGTACTTCTTCAGAGCGGCGGCGTCGCGGGCCGTGTGGTAGATCTGGCGCGGGTCGGGGAGGCGCGATGGCACGCCGTCCGAGGCGCAGCCAGCGCGGATCATCCAGCCGGTGACGAGGGCGACCTCCCTGCAACGGTCGCAGGATGCGGTATGGGTGCTTGTCCCCTCGTCCCAGGTACCGGATCGGACGGCAAGGGCGACTTCGGCTTCATGCGGGCATGAACGCGGATTCACACGGCTCCTTTCGCGCCATCCCGGAGGTTCCGTCGTTTCAGGATGAGCGCAAGTTTCCTGCGTGCCCGGAAAAGGAGCACGCGAACGCTTTTCTCACGCAGCCCGAGCGCGGCGGCGATCTCGCCGTGGTCGAACCCCTCGACGTAGGCCAGCCGCAACAGTGCCTGCTCCCGTGGTGGAAGTCCGGAGAGTAACTCCACTCCGTCCGCCGCGGGTTCCATCCCGGCTTCGGACCCGGGAATGCGCAGCCAGTGCCAGAAGCTCTCGCGCTTTTGCCGCTGCTTCGTATGCCGCCAGTGGTCCACGATCAGAGAGGTCGCGATCCTGTAGAGGTAGGCTTTCGTCTGTCGCGGATCCATTCCCGGCGGTCCTGCCCGGAGAAAGCGGTAGAAGGTCTCCTGCAGGAGGTCTTCGGTCAGCGGAGCGTCGAGGCAGATTTTACGGATATACCCCGCGAGTGCCGGGGCGACCGATTGGTAGAGGGCGCAAAAGGCTTCTTCGTCCAGGGCGAGGCGCGGCTCCGCCCGGTCGGACGCCTGGCCCCCGCATACCCCCGGCATGGACAGTGCCTGGTGAAGCATTCCTGGAGATTCCTCCGCTGACACCATTATGCTCGTCTAGCGCAGCATGTCCCATTTTTTGTACAACCGATGGGCGATCGCGGCGGCGAGGAGGATGCCGATCCCCAGGGCGCCGACGATGCTGGCGGGGTAGACGAACGCGTGCTGCATCGCCATCAGTCCGAAGAAGGCGGCGCCGAGCATGGTGAGGATCACCCCCGCGACCGTCAGCCCCACGATGCGGGATCTCGGCGAGCCGTTTGACGACATTTCCTGATCCTTGAGAAAGCTTTGCCCCTGGGGCGTCCCCAGGAATTCGGTCAGTTCCTGTCCCGATCCGAATTTGTCCAGCAGCCGCTTGCGGATGTCGGCCTGTTCCCTTGTCCGTATGCTCCCGGATCTGTGGCCGAACCAGACCAGAAGCACCACCATCGCGAACAGCGCAACCGGGACAATGACATCTTCGCTGAATAACTGGTTCATGGGATCTCCCTTAATCCATGCCGGCGGAGACATCCGCCGGGAATTTGATTTTTGTCTCTACAACGTCCTGCCCGGACATCTGGTTAACAAAATTGTGGACATCCACTCATTTTCGGGTGGAGGCCGCCGAGACCTGGATGCCCCAATCCTGGACATCCACACTTTGTCGTTTGCGCATCCAATGGGTGGGTGTCCACAATTGCGTCCAAAATTGCGTGGTCCATCAATGAGTGGATGTCCAGGATTGGGCGAATCGGTGGATGTCCGGGATTTTGCAGGATGGGTCCTGTTGTCTTCGCCGGCGATCTTATCTACAATCGAACCGAGGCGGAATCCGACGAAGCAATGGCGCGGGGTATCCTCCGGCCTTTGGGAAAGCAGGATAAGTGGCTATAAGACATAATGTTACGAACAGGTTGAGGCTTCTGGTGCTGGGCCTGGCGCTGTCAGGCGTTGCGGGGGCGGCCGCCGATGCTCCAGTGCTGGACGCCGAAGCGGGTCCGTGCGCGCTCGCCATTACGGTGAGCGACCCGGAGAATCGGCCGGTTTATGCCGCGAAGATCCGGGTGACCGTGCGCCACGGGTTCATGGGACTTCGCAGGATGTCGCTAGAAATCCACACCGACGCCGAGGGGAAGGCATTGTTGACGGGATTGCCCGGGACGCCGAAAAAGAGGTTGGAGTTCGAGGTAACGAGCGGACGCTTCTACACGATTGTGTCGGCCTACCCCTCCTCCCGCTGCCGGGAGGACCGGCTGAACGTCCGGTTCAAAAACCGCGACCTGCTTCCTGAGGAACCCTGACTGAAATCCTGGACACCCACCGCTTGGACGGGATGACGGAAATGGGTGGGTGTCCATAATTGGGGGAGAACATGCCTCATATCATCGTAAAGCTCTATCCGGGGAGGCCTCGAGCGGTGCTTGACCGGCTGGCCGAAAAGATTGCGGCGGATGTCATGGAGATCGCGGGGTGCGACCGGAAGGCGGTATCAGTGGCCATCGAGGAGGTGCCCCAGGCGGATTGGGCCGAACGCGTTTACCGCCCTGATATCCTTGAGAAGGCAGAGGCTCTGGCCCTGAAGCCCGGCTACAACCCGTTCGGCTGACCCCCTGCTCTGTCCTCGATTTCCTGCCAGGGTGCGGGTTTCCCGGTATCGGGTATATGGCCGGCAGGGCGGAATAGGTGGATGTCCACGATTTGGGTCAGAAATTGGGTGTCCAGGATTGGCTGCTGGGGGTGGCGGAGAGGGAGGGATTCGAACCCTCGGTAAGGTTACCCCTACACACGCTTTCCAAGCGTGCTCCTTCAACCACTCGGACACCTCTCCCGGTCGCGCGTGCCGGCGGAGGCCGGCGGGAGTGTAGATTGTATGTCGCCCCTGCCCCGGCTGCAAGTCATTAAAAGAGTTTTTCTCCCCGGCGCCCCCCTTTGGTATATGCTTTGGGCGAGGCGGCCGGCCCGTCCGGCGCGCATTGCCTATGAACGACCAGCCAGGCTTCCAGAAACCCCCGGACGATCTCCGGACGCGGCGCTACGTGCTCGGCGCGATCATCTTCCTCGCCCTGGCGCTCGCGACGACTCACACCTTCCTGCACCGGACATCGGTCGGGAGCCATCGCTTCATCGGGATGACGTGGATCGTCTATACCGGGACCTTCCTGGCACTGCTGGCCCTGCTGATCCTGGCTACGATCCTGGGGCGCAACCTCATCAAGCTCTATTTCGAGCGCCGAAGCGGTCAGCTCGGAAGCGGTTTCAAGACCAAGCTCGTGCGCACCTTCATCGGCCTTTCGCTCCTTCCGGCGCTGCTGCTGTTCCTGCTGGCCTACACCCTCATCAACTCCTCCATCGAAAGGTGGTTCCGCGCGCCCACGGCGCAGATGATGGACAAGAGCCGCATCCTGGCCGAGCAGTACTACGCCGAAGCCGAGGAGCGGGCGAAGCATTTCGCCGCGAGCATCGCCGGCCGCGTCCGCCCCGGTGGGGATGTCCCGGCCGCGTCGGGGGAGGAGGCGTCGCTTCGTCTTGGGGAACTCGCCGCGGAATTCGCGGTCGGCGCCGTCGAGGTCTACCGGTCCGACGGGCGGCTGGCGGCCTCCTCGGGGCCGGCGCTTTCCCCCGCCGCGCACGGGGAGATCCGCGCGGCGCTGGTCCGGCAGGCGCTTCAGGGAACGCCCGGTTTCGGCGTCCACCGCGTCGATCCCGACGACCCCTGGAACGAGATCAGCTACGCCGCGGCCCCCATCGCCGGCCCCGACGGCCGGGCGGCAGGGGCGGTCCTGACCGAAAGCCTGCACCCGACGAGCGCGCAGACCTGGGCGGACGCCGTGATGGACGCCTACCAGAAGTACGGCCAGCTGGAGCGGGAGCAGCGCTCGCTCCGCTTCAACATCCTACTCATCCTGGTGCTGGCGACGCTCCTGATCGTTTTCGCCTTTGCCTGGTTCGCCCTCTACCTGGCCAAGCGCATCACTGTCCCGATCCAGGCGCTGGCGGAAGGGGCGGCCGCCGTCGCCGCGGGAAACCTCGGGCACCGGGTCCGGTGCCAGGCGTTCGACGAACTGGGGAGCCTGGTGACCCGGTTCAACCGGATGACGGCCGACCTCGAGGAAAACGAGCGCCGCATCCAGGGGGCGCAGGAAAGCCTGCGCCGCAGCAGCCTCGAGAACGAGAACCGCCGCCGCTACATCGAGGCCATCCTGCAGACGATTGCCACCGGCGTGATCGCCCTGGACGCCCAGGGCCGGGTCCGGACCATGAACCAGGCCGCGCTGGGGATGCTGGGGATTGCGCCGCCAGGTGAAAACGCCGCCCTGGAGGAGGTGCTCGGCCAGCCGGCGTCCGGTGCGCTCCGACGGCTGCTCCGGAAGGCGGAGGTGCTCGGGACCGTCGTCAAGAACATCGAGCTGGCCGGGCCGGGCGGGACGCTGCAGATCGCGGCCACGGCCACACCCCTCGTCGACACCGCCGGCGCGCGCGCGGGCTGGGTGGTGGTGCTCGACGATATGACCGAACTTCTCCGGATGGAGAAGATGGCGGCGTGGCAGGAGGTGGCCCGCCGCCTGGCCCACGAGATCAAGAACCCCCTCACCCCCATCCAGCTTTCGGCCGAAAGGATCTTGAAAAGGTATAAACAGCTGGAGCTTCACGATCCGAAGGAGGGGGCGGGCTCCTGGCGGGAGGAATCAGGGAAGTTCGATCGCCTCCTCGAAGAGAGCGTCAAGGTCATCATCCAGGAGGCGGGGTCCCTCAAGAGCCTCGTCGACGAGTTTTCGCGCTTCGCCCGCCTCCCGGAGGTGCGGCCCGAGGACGTGGACCTGAACCGGATCCTGGAACAGACGCTCCGGCTCTACGACGGACGGATTCAGGGGGTGGAGGTGCGGAGGGAGTTCGGAGAGATTCCGACGCTCCGGCTCGACCCGGAGCAGATGAAGCGGGTGTTCATCAATTTGTTCGATAATGCGCTCGAGGCCCTTGCACGCAAGGATGAGGCACCCGTTTCCCCCTTGGCTTCGGCAACGGGCCGGAAGGATCCGGCGGCGGGGCGCGAGCGGGCGGGGACGGAGCAGGAAAGCCCGGGCGCTCCCGACCGGACGGCAGTGTCGGGAGAGGCGGGAAAGAAGATCCTCCAGGTCCGCACATTCTGGGACCGGGCGCGCCGGCGGGCGCGGGTGGAGATCGGCGACAACGGGGGAGGCTTTCCCGAGGAGTACCGGGACAGCGTTTTTCTCCCCTATTTCTCGATTCGCAAGGGGGGGACCGGGCTGGGACTCGCCATCGTGCGCCAGATCGTGGCAGACCACGGCGGGGAGGTGCGGGCCGAGGCGAACGCCCCTTTCGGCACGAGGATCGTCATCGACCTCCCGCTGGGTCTGAACTGAACAAGGCGTTTGGGGACGGACAAGAATCGGGAGGGGACAGGAGGAAAGCTTCCGGGAGGGCGGGTTCGACCGGAAGCAGCGGCGCGCGAGGGTGCCGGGGCGGCGTCTTTCTCCCCTCCTTCTGCATCCGCAAGAGGGGACCGGGTCGGAGAATCGCCCGTCGTGGCCGGGCATGGCGCCGAAGCAGGGGCCGAGAGGGGCGTAGCCTTCGGTACGGGGATCCTCGTCGATTTGAGCTTGGCCCGGGACCGAATCGGGATCAGAATAGGCGGCTATGGTGCATTCGGCGGTACTGATCGTAGACGACGAGCAGGGGGTGCAGACCTCGCTCCGGGGGATCCTCGAGGACGCCGGGTTCGAGCCGGAGGCCGTTTCGAGCGGGGAACAGGCGCTCGAGCTCCTCACCGGACGGGAATTCGCCGTGGTGCTCCTGGACATCTGGCTGCCCGGCATGGACGGGCTCGAGGCGCTGGCCGGGATACGGCGCCTGGCGCCGGAAACGTCCGTCGTCATGATCTCGGGGCACGGGTCGATCGAGGCGGCCGTGCGTGCCACCAAGCTGGGGGCGTACGACTTCATCGAGAAGCCGTTGTCGCTCGAGAAGACCGTCCTGGTGGTCACGAACGCCGAGCGGCAGTACCGGCTGGAGCGGGAGAACCGCCTGCTGCGGGCGGAGGTGGAGCGCAAGTACGCCATGATCGGCGATTCGGTGCCGATGCAGGCGCTGCGCCAGCAGATCGCCTTCGCGGCGCCGTCGAACGGCCGGGTGCTGATCTCGGGGGAAAACGGTACCGGGAAGGAGCTGGTGGCCCACCTGCTCCACCTCCGCAGCCTGCGGCGGGACAAGCCCTTCGTGGAGATGAACTGCGCCGCCATCCCGGAGGAGCTGATCGAGAGTGAGCTCTTCGGGCACGTGAAGGGGTCCTTCACCGGCGCGGGCGGGGACAAGGAGGGGAAGTTCGTCCAGGCCGACGGCGGCACGCTCTTCCTGGACGAGGTAGGCGACATGAGCCCGAAGACCCAGGCGAAGGTGCTGCGGGCGCTCGAGCAGCAGAGCTTTTCCCCGGTGGGGAGCAACGCGATGGTCCGGGTGGACGTGCGCGTCATCGCCTCCACCAACAAGAAGCTGGAGCGGGAGATCGAACGCGGGAACTTTCGCGAAGACCTCTACTACCGGCTCAACGTGATTCCTTTCGAGATCCCCCCCCTGCGGGAGCGGAAGGAGGATATCCCGCCGCTGGCGGCCCATTTCCTGGACCAGTTCGCGCGCAAGTACCGGCGCAAGCCGCCGGCCATGGGGAAGAAGGCGCTCGCGGTGCTCGAATCGTACGACTGGCCGGGGAATGTGCGGGAGCTGCGCAATATCATGGAGCGCATCGTGATCATGACCCAGCAGCCGCGCATCGACGTGTACGACCTGCCGGAGGCGATGCTCGAGCGTGCGCTCTCCGCGGAGCCCGCTCCGGAGGATGGGTCCACGCTCCACGCGGCCCGGGAGCGGTTTGAGCGCGATTTCATCCTGCAGAAGCTGGTGGAGCACCGGGGGAACGTCAGCCGGGCGGCCGAGGCGCTCGGCATCGAGCGGAGCAACCTCTACCGCAAGATCCGCCAGCTGGGCATCCCCTGGTCCGGCCGCGAGACCGACGGCACCGAATAGCCAGAACCCAATCCTGGACATCCACTCTTTGATCCGGTCATGGGCTTCCGCCGATTGATCTGATCCTGGACATCCACAATTTCGGCTGCCCCGTCCAGTTAGCGGGTGTCCATGATTTGGCCCACTGAGCCCAATCCTGGACATCCACCTATTCCAGATCAGAGGACACCCACCGATTTATCGGTCCCGATAAACCATTCGGGGTTCCAGGGGGTCCGCCCTGCGTCGGTAGCATTTGATGAAGTAGACAGGGTCCCCGATTTCCGGGACCGCCTCCGATGGTGGATGTACATAATCGGGCGAATCGGTGGATGCCCGTAATTGGACGAATGAGTGGATGTCCACGATTTCGTCTTTTGGGCCCAAAGGGTGGATGTCCACAATTGGAGCGGCGGACCGCGGGGTGAAGACGGCCGCGAGGGTGTAGTTTTCCTCGATCCACTTCATCAGGATCCGATAGTAGTCCCTGCCGAAGACCCTGGGACCGAATTCGTCCGTCGGGCGGTTGAAGAGGAGGACAAGGGGGATGTCCTTTTGCTGCAGTGCGCGCACCGCCTGCCGCTCCCCCTCCGGGTCCAGGAAACCGGGGGTCAGGATTTCGTAGCGGAGTGGAGCGGGTCGCTGCGCGAGGAAATTGAGGCTGCTCCCCTCAGGAAGTCCGAGGATACACTGGTCAGGAGCGCTGTGGCGGGAGATGAAATCGAGCGCCTGTCCCACCACCGCGGCCGCCGGCGCCTCCAGGCGCAGATCCCCCCGGTCCGTTTCCAGCCGCTCGCGCTCCGAGGCGAGCGCCCTGAAGGCGAACACGCCAGTGGCCGTCGCAATCGCCACCGCAAAGAAAACGAGGACGGTGCTGCGCACCCGTGAGGCGGCAGCGGGTGCGAGCGCGGGCAGGCCACAGGAGGCCAGGTAGAAGAAGAGGATCATGGGGATCGGCAGCAGGCCGGACCCGTAGGCGCCCCCGCCGGGGACGCGAATGAGGACGCGCGCCAGCACGGCGAGGCCGAAGACGGCTACCAGAAGACGCTCCTTCCCGGGCTGATCCGGCGGCTTCGCTGCGGGACCTGCGAGCATCCAGACCATTGCAGCCAGCAGCAGCGGTAGCGCCCGCATAGGGTTGAGGTCCCAGCCGGTCCTGTATACCAGGAGGCTGAGTGCCAGCCACCCCAGCGATCCTGCGATGACGCGCCAGGTCCGCCCGGCTTGTTCATCGCGCCAGGCTGTCGATTCTCCCGCCAGTCGTCGGCCCAGGAGGAGAACCCCGCCGCCGAGAACGCCGAGCAAAGCCAGGGCGCTGAGCATTTCCATGGCGGTCTTCGCTGGCGAAAAAAGCCCCAGTTTCAACCGGTTGAAGTGGAGCAGCTCTGCGGGGATCGACCCGGGGAGAAGGTAGGTGTCCCCGAAAACCGCCTGAGCCGGGGTTTTCATCAGGACCAGCCCATAGACGACCACCGGGACCAGTACGAACGTTCCAATGGCCGCCAGCGTGGTCCGTGCCCGGCGCTCCTTCGGGGCCAGATAGATCAGGGCGGCGAGGGCGGCGGCCGCGGCGAAACCGAATTCCAGTTTGCAGCAAAGGGCCAGCCCCGAAACCGCCGCGGCCGCTACGAGTCCTGGCATGCGCCCGTACCGCAGGTGGCGGATCATGAGGATCAGGGCCAGGGTGGCCAGGCAGGTGCCGTAGAGCGCCGAGTAGGTGTAGGGGAAGATGAGATTCCCGCTCTGCTTGAAGACGGAGAAGAGGAGGACGGCGGCCGCCGCCAGCATTGTTTCGGTCGTGGGCATCAGCGCGCGCCCGATTTGGAAGACCATCAGGACCAGGAGCAGGGATCCGATGAGCCCGGCTGCGTAAAGGGTATTGAGATGCGGCCCGAAGATCCCGTAGAGCGCGGCGTTGAAATAGGGGGCTGCCGGGCCGTAAAGATAGTAAACGTCGCTGTAGAGCCTCTCCCCTGCAAGCAAACGCAGCGGCGTGTGCATCTCGCGTCCGCTGTCAACCTCTGGTGTCGCCCAGGTCTGCCAGGTGACCGCGCTCATGACCAGAAACAGCGCCAGCAGAATCGCGATTGCGTGGAGTGGTTTCATGGCGTCTCGCGCTCCGGGGGGAAAGCGCCGATCTGGCGGAGCGCCTCGTAGACGGCGATGGCGACCGAGGAAGAGAGGTTCAGGCACCGGACGTTCGCGGTGAGCATCGGGATTCGCAGCGTGTGCTCCCGGTTTTCCTCCAGCAGCCCGGGGGGGAGCCCGCGCGATTCGGAGCCGAAAACCAGGCAGTCCCCGGGGCGGTAGTCCACGTCCGTGTATGCCCGTTCCGCCTTTGCGCTGAAGTAGAGGAGGCGCGCATCCCCGAGCGCCCCCCGCAGCTCCTCCAGGTCCTTTTCCCGGCGAAGGTCGACGTGGGGCCAGTAGTCGAGCCCCGCCCGCTTCACCGAGCGGTCGTCGATACGGAAACCGAGCCGCCCGACCAAGTGCAGCGGCAGCCCGTTTGCCGCAGCCAGGCGGGCGATGTTGCCGGTGTTCGGGTGGATCTCCGGCTTGTAGAGCGCGATGTGGATCATAGCGGATAAGGATAACGCGATCCCTCCCGCTCTCAAAGCTTCAAGGGAGGCCCTCTCCCGGCAATTGTGGACATCCACCGATTCCGCTTTCCGGTCAATGGGTGGGTGTCCAGGATTCGGGTCTCGGGTCAATGAGCGGGTGTCCAGGATTCGGTGTTGTCCAGGACCTGGAGTCGTCGCGGGCGCGCCGGTGGTTCTTTCAAAGCATCGAGGGGACTTCTCAGAGCAATTGTGGACATCCACCTACTCCGCTGTCCGGGCAATGGGTGGGTGTCCAGGATTCGGGTCTTGGATCAATGGGTGGGTGTCCAGGACTCGGGTCTTGGGTCAATGGGTGGATGTCCAGGATTTGGGGGTGTCCGGGGGCGCCCGGCCGGGCGCCCCCGGGAAAAGATATTGGTTTCCACCCGCTTTTTCTTATAATCTAATGGTTTCGTAGGAACGGGGGCAATGGACGCATCGGCCGAAATCAGGAAAAAGCTGGCAACCCTCATCGGGCACCTGGTCACGAAATGCATCCGAGAGGCGCGGATGATCCCGACGGTGCTGCATCGCGAAGAGGTCATCAGTATCCTCGTCGACGATCCGGAGCGGTTTGCCCGCCTGGTTCGGGAGGAGCATACGGATCAGACCGAGCTGTCCAGGGAAGATCTGACCGTGAAGCTGGACGCCGTGTCCGAACTCGCAAAGCTCGACCGGCTGGAGATCTTCGACCGCCCCTTCTGGGATGGGCCCGAAGTCGAGCTCGCCCCGATCCTGGAACTGACCCACCAGCTGACCCGTACCTTCGCCGTATATCTGGGGAACGCGGCCACCCTGTTCGACCGGGAATTCGAGGCGTTCATGGGCAAGTTCCGCCGGTCCCTCGCAGAGGCGGGCATGACCCTGCGCGCGGTCGATTTCACCCCTGAAGACATGGCGGTTTTCGAGGAGACGGCGATCGGCCATATCGCGGCCGGTGAAGGTCTGCAGGCTTTTACCTACGAGAAGCTGCTCAGTTCGCAGATCATGATGCGGCAGGTGGTCAACATGCCCGCGGGCTACTCGCTCCGGGAGCGCCTGCTCCGGCGGGCGCTCGGGGACGCCGCCCTTGCTCCCGCGCTGATCCGGTTCGTCATCCGGATTTCCTACATCAGTCAGGGGGCCTGGGAGGACATGGTCCCCGCCCTCCTTGCCATCGCACGCGAGTCGGGGGACGAGTGGTTCATGCGCCTGATCGTGGATGCCGCTGAGAAGGACGTGGTTTTCTCCTGCAACCTTCTTTGCCGATCCTACGAGGAGATCCGCACCCTGGACGCGACAGAGCGCCGGCGGGAGATCACAGGCGCCCTCGAGCGCTATGAGCACACGGGCTGGAGATCAGGCGGTTTTCACTAGGTCGGTCAGGTTCAGGTCGGAAACTTCCAGGACCGATTTGATCCCCATCCGGGAGCAGGCGCCGTCGTAGATCTGCTTTACGGCCTTCTTGGCCTGCTGCAGTTCCAGCAGCCGGTCCTTGACCTTAGCCAATTCCTCGCTGATTTCCCGGTCGAGGGCTTCCAACTCCTCCTTTGCCATCTGTCGGGTCTGTTCAAATTTTTTCCTCTGTTCTTCGGTGAGCATGGGGCCTCCGTCGTCCTATCTCAGGTTGAATTTCATGGTGATGCGGGTCTGACTCTGCACGTTGTCGCCGCCGATCGAAGCGGGGCGGTAGCGCCACTTCATGGCCGCGTCCACCGCATCCTTGTGGAACATCGCGGGACCACTCACGGGAGTGGCGTCGATCACGCGTCCGTTCGGGTCGATCACGATGTCAAGCTCCACCACGGCCGAGGTGCGGGTCCTGACCGCAATTTCCGGGTACTTCGGGGTCACCTGGCTGATCGGGATAGCCGGGATCAGGGCTCCTGAAACCTGCGGGGTGGCCGCTGCTTCCTTTTGTGCGGGGGCGGGTCGCGGCGGTCTCGGTGCCGCCGGGGCCGATCTGCCAGGCGCGCGGGAGGGGATCAGGCTGTCGATGGCGCTCCGGCGGGAGGCGTCCGCGATCTGGTCCGTTCCCCGGAGAAGGCCCGGGCGTTCATCCCGGGGCGCGGCCGGTACCGGAGCTTCCGCAGCGACGGGGGTCGCGGCTTCTGCTTTAATGGTAACGGGCGCCGCCGCAACATCGTTCCCTGGATCCGCCGGCTGCGGTTTCGATCCGGCGGTTTCCGCCCGGGCCACGACGGGATCTGCGGGCGCTTGGGGAGCCGCCGCGGGATCCGTCACCGCCGGCGCCGAAACCAGGGACGGAGGCGCTTCCCCGGGGCCACCGAGGAAATGGTAGGCGCCGAAGCCGGCGGCGGCCAGGAGGCAGGCGGCGGCCACAGTCATGGCCGATTTTCGGCTCTTCGGCTTTTGCGCGACTGCGAACAGGGCCGGGGCCCCGTTCTCCTCTGCGACTGCGGGGGCCGTAACGGCCTCGGCCTTCACCACCGCCGGTTCCGGATTTAACGCAGCCGGCTGAGTGCGTACGGGAGCGGCTTTCGTTTTGGCGGCGGCCGGTTGTCTGCCGGTCCCCGATGCCGCCCCGGCGGCCTCCCTGGCTGCCGGGGGGGCTGGCGCCGGTGCCGCCTCGGGGGGCGCCATCGCCATCTCCGATTGCGCCTCGAGGGTGCCCAACTCCTTTTCCGGATTCATCTTGAAGGCTTCAGGGTTCGTCTCCGGCGCAGCCTCGAGGCCCGCGAACTCATTCGCCGATTGCGCCTCGAAGGTCGCCATCTCCATTTCCGACTCCGCTTCGAGGGCCGCGAGCTCCATTCCCCCCTTCGCTTCGAGGGCTGCCGGTCCGGTCTCCGGGACCTCCCGAGTTGCAGGGTCGGGGTAGCTGCTTGCCGAGGTTTCCACCGGGGGATTCGCCTCCAGCGGACCCACTTCCACGGGGGGGAATTCGGCCAGCAGGGACTCCGTCTCGTCGTGGACGGCCGGGCGGGTATCCGTCTGATCGGCTTCTGAAATCACCTGTTTCAGAAGGTTGGAGACCAGCGCGTCCAGGTCGTCGGAATGGTCCTTATTTTTGTCCGCGGGCTGGGCGGCGGTCATCTCCCTGTCCAGGAAGTTCAGTACCACGCTTTCGTAATTTTCCCCTTCCGGCAAGGGTCCGCGCCCTTTGTCGCCGCTCATATGTCCGCTCCACTATTTCTTCCGATTAACAGCGCAAAAACCCTGCGGGCCCACAGGCTTCCGCCTTCGCTCCCGCCTACTTCCGTATAAATCCTATCGGCAGGTCGCCCGCAGACTTCACGCCCGAAATGCATTTTGTCGCGGCAGGGCGCCGCCCGGGGCCTATTCGGCCGGTCCCCTTCCGGGATGGGGCCATGATCGATGTTTGTCGAATCCAATTGTGGACATCCAGATTTTGGGCCCAGAGCTGAGGATCCATGATGACGGCCGGACAGGCGGGTGCCTGCAATTCCGGGCAGGGGTATCCCTGTTCAGGTCGGCTGGCAGGCGCCCGCGATCTTTGCACGACTTTGGCAGGTGGACGGGGCGATTGGCAGATGGCTTCAAATCTGCCGGTTTCGGCTGAATCGGTGGATGTCCATGATTCGGCGAATTGGTGGATGGCCCGCCCACAGGCGGAAGAGGACCCGCTGTCCGGAGTGAATGATCGCCGGTTTTTAATCCAATTGAGATCCAATTGTGGACACCCACCAGTTCACGCAAAGAGTGGGTGTCCAAATTTGCGGAGGAACAGGGGGATCCATCCCCCAGCCCCGTGCCATTCTGAGCCAGGAAGTTCCAATTCAGGCGGAGTCAGTGGATGTCCAGAATCTGGGGAATGGGTGGATGTCCAGGATTGCGTTCCGGAATGCGCTGCCCGGGAGGCGGACCGTCCTGCCAGCCGGCAAGTCGCTGCTTGTGCCGGGTGCCCCACTCTCCGGCCGGCAAGTCGCTGCTTGTGCCGGGTGCCCCACTCTCCGGCCGGCAAGTCGCTGCTTGTGCCGGGTGCCCTACACTCCGGCCGGCAAGTCCCTGCTTGTGCCGGGTGCCCCACTCTCCGGCCGGCAAGTCGCTGCTTGTGCCGGGTGCCCCACTCTCCGGCCGGCAAGTCCCTGCTTGTGCCGGGTGCCCCACTCTCCGGCCGGCAAGTCCCTGCTTGTGCCGGGTGCCCCACTCTCCGGCCGGCAAGTCCCTGCTTGTGCCGGGTGCCCCACTCTCCGGCCGGCAAGTCCCGGCTTGTGCCGGCGGCGCGGTTGGGGCTATATATAAGGAGTTCACCGAACCCTTTTCCCGTTCGAACATCCGGGGCGGAGCTACCGGCCGCGGATTCGGACGCCTGGAGCCGGCGATATGGATGTCGTGATGCTCTCCCGCCTGCAGTTCGCCATCACCATCATGTTTCATTACATCTTCCCCCCGCTGGCGATCGGGATGGGGGTGTTCCTAGTCTACCTGGAGGCCCGCTACCTCAAGACCCGGGACATCCGCTACGAGACGGCGGCCAAATTCTGGACCCGCATCTTCGCCCTCAATTTCGCCCTGGGGGTCGCCTCCGGCATCGTCATGGAATTCCAGTTCGGCACCAACTGGGCCGTCTACTCCCGCTACGTGGGTGACGTGTTCGGTTCGGCGCTGGCGGCCGAGGGGATCTTCGCCTTCTTCCTGGAGTCGGGTTTCCTGGCGCTGCTCGTCTTCGGCTGGGACAAGGTTTCGGCCAAAGTCCATTTCTTCGCCACCCTGATGGTTGCCCTGGGGTCGATTTTCTCCGCGCTCTGGATCGTGGTCGCCGGCTCCTGGCAGCAGACGCCGGCGGGATTCGTCATCCGTGACGTCGCCACCCCTGCCGGGATCGTTCAAAGGGCCGAGATCACCGATTTCTGGAGCGTGGTGTTCAATCCCAGCGCCATGGACCGGCTGGTCCACGTGCTGATCGGCGCGCTGATCGTCGGGTCCTTCTTCATCCTCAGCATCTCCGCCTACTACCTCCTCAAGGAACGGCACGTTGATTTCGCGCGCCGGTCTTTCGTGCCCGCCCTCTTCGTGGGCGCCGCGGCCTCGCTCGCCATCGTCGTATCGGGGGATTCCCAGGCGGTCATGGTCGCGCGCCACCAGCCGGCGAAGCTTGCGGCGATGGAAGGGATCTACGACACCGGGGAGGGGCCCACGGCCATTCATGTCTTCGGGGTCCCCGACAGCGAGGCCCGGGTCGTGCGCTACGGCCTCACGATTCCGGGGATGCTCACCCTGCTGGCGCACCGCGACCTCCAGACGCCGGTGGCCGGCCTGGATCAGTTCGAGCCCGACGTGCCCCCGGTGGGGATTCCGTTCCAATCGTTTCACATCATGGTGGGGCTGGGGGCCTATTTCATCGTCCTGACGCTCTACGGGCTCTGGTGTTACCGGCGGGGGACGCTGTTCGGGAAACGATGGCTGCTCTGGATCTTCGTCTTTTCCGTCGGCCTCCCCTTCGTCGCCAACGAGCTCGGCTGGGTGGCGGCGGAGGTGGGGCGCCAGCCCTGGATCGTCTACAACCTCCTGAAAACGAACGAGGCGGTGTCCCAGAATCTTACGCCTGCGCACGTGGGCGGGTCGATTGCCATGTTCGGCGTCATCTACGCGCTGCTGTTCGCGGTCTGGATTTTCGTGCTGAACGACAAGATTCAAAAGGGCCCGGAGCCGGCGACCGCTCCGGGGAATGCGATGCCCGGCGGGGTGAGAGAGACGGTGGCCAGGTATTCGGGCCACTTGGATTCCCTGACGGAAGACAAGGGTCGAAAATAGGGCGCCGGGAGGACAGGACGTTGTCGGTGCCGGGCGAGGGGCCGGAGGACCCGACGAAGGGAATGCTCCCCGTGCCCGGGAGTCGAGGGCGGGAGGATCGATCGAAACGCCCGCTGTCCCGGATGTCTTGGGAGCAGGCGAGGGTTTTCGCCCGGGGCGTGAATTCCCTGCGCCTCATCGGGTGCGCCCCCGCTGTACGTAAGGCTGGGTGAGGGCAGGCCGGGACTGCGAAAGTTCGGGACCGGTCCGACGCCGCGGAGCTTTCCGACGGAGCCGGCCCGGCGGGGAATTCGTGAGGCATCCGGACTGAAGAGGAGGAATCGGGCTGTGGATCTCAATCATCTCTGGTTTTTGCTCCTGGGAGTTCTGCTGGCGGGCTACGCCATCCTCGACGGCTTCGACCTGGGGGTCGGGATCCTGCATCCGGCGGCGCGCGACGACCGGGAGCGCCGGATCATGATCCATTCCATCGGCCCCCTCTGGGACGGCAACGAGGTCTGGCTGGTGACGTTCGGGGGCGCGCTGTTTGCCGCCTTCCCGAGCGCCTACGCCACCGTTTTTTCCGGCTTTTACGTCGCCTTCATGCTCCTGCTGTTCGCCCTGATTTTCCGGGCGGTGTCGCTCGAGTTCCGCGGGAAGCGCGAATCGACCGCGTGGAGGCGATTCTGGGACTGGGGCTTCTTCGGCGCGAGCACTCTGGCGACCTTCCTCTTCGGCGCGGCGGTGGGGAACGCCCTCGCCGGCATCCCGATCGACGCCGAGGGGGTGTTCCGGGGAACCTTCCTCGGTATGCTCCGCCCCTACCCCATTCTCCTGGGGCTGCTCACGGTCTCCTTCGCCATGATGCACGGGGCGATCTACCTTTACCTGAAGACGGAGGGGGAGCTGCAGGAGCTGGTGCACCGCTGGATGTGGCGCGGGTTCGGCTTCAGCCTGGTCTGCTATGTCCTGGCCACGATTTTCACCCTGCTCTGGATCCCCGATGCGGCTCACAACTTCCGCGAGCACGGGTGGGCCTGGATCGCGGTCGTCGCGACGGTGCTGGCGTTTGCCAACGTCCCGCGCGCGATCTTTCTCGGGCGCCCTTTTTACGCCTTCATCTCCTCGTCGGCCACCATCGCCGGGCTGGTGTTTCTGTTCAGCCTCACGCTCTACCCGAACCTGGTGATCTCGAGCCTCTCGCCCGGCAACAGCCTGAATATCTATAACGCGGCCAGTTCGGAGAAGACGCTGCGCATCATGGCCATCATCGCCGCGATCGGCATGCCGTTCGTGCTCGCCTACACTACGGCCATCTACTGGGCGTTCCGCGGAAAGGTCAAGCTTTCCGACCACGGCTACTAGCGTGTCCGGGAGTTGGGAAACGCTGCGTGCCGCGCGCCGCGCGGGGCGGATGCAAGGCGGCGCAACGCAGGGGGTGTGGGCGCATCGTCGTGGGGCGCCAACGCAGCAGATGCCCGGGTGCCGCTGAACTTTTTGACTGCAAGGGTGTTACGGGCCAATCTCCGCGTCGCTTGCCGTCAGCGGTCTCCCCGAAGCGCCTCCTCCGCGCGCCTGGGTCGTGGCCCGCAGGTCCCGTCCGGGCGGAGGGGGCCCGGCGGGGCCGATCGGGAGAAGGACCATGCGGGAAGCCTGTCCCCTATCGGCACTTGCGTGAGAGCGCCGCATCGAATACAATGTCGGGTGCCTCAATGAGGCGCCGTACCCAAGTGGCTAAGGGAGAGGTCTGCAAAACCTCGATTCAGCGGTTCGAGTCCGCTCGGCGCCTCCACCCCGAGGACAGTCTTCCTGCCCAAATCCACCTCCCGGCCTTCGCCCCACCCCTCACCCGGCCGTATCGTCCAATTGTGGACACCCACCGACTGACTGCACACGCACCATCCTGGACATCAATCCTGGACACCCACTTATTGAGCGGCGGACTCCTCCTTCGGTGGATGTCCACAACCGGAGCAATCCTGGAGAGCGATCCTGGGCATCCACTCATTGGGCCAATGAGACGGATGTCCGCCTCCGGGCATTGGCTTTCAGCCTGGGGTCGAAGCCTGCCGATCGGTGGATGTCCATGATTTGATGATCGAAGGCGACCGTCCATCGGGCCCGGAGCGGTGATTCCGTGGGTGTCCACAATTGGGTTCTCCATAGGTGGATGTCCACAACCGGAGCAATCCTGGAGGGCGATCCTGGGCATCCACTCATTGGGCCAATGAGACGGATGTCCGCCTCTGGGCATTGGCTTTCAGCCTGGGGTCGAAGCCCGCCAATCGGTGGATGTCCATGATTTGATGATCGAAGGCGACCGTCCATCGGGCCCGGAGCGGTGATTCCGTGGGTGTCCACAATTGGGTTCCGGCTTCTGTTGACGGCGGCGGGGGAATGGCCCCATACTGGCGCGCAATGATTTGCGGATATCCCGCAATAGCGCTTGAGGAAGGAGGCTGAATGCCGCCGCGCCGGTTCTATGGTTGGAAGCTCCTCGCGATATTCTGGATTGTCGTCTTTGTGAATCTCGCGTTCCCCATCTACGGGTCGAGCGTCCTCAACGCTGTCATGATGCGGGACCTGGGGCTGGACCGGCGGACGCTGGGACTCCTTTTTTCGCTCTTCACGATCATGTCCGGTCTTCCGGGGCCGCTCGTTGCGCTCTGCGTCGACCGGTTCGGAATCCGCCGCACCCTGTTTGCGGGGAGCCTGCTGGTGTCGTCCGGGTCGATCCTGATGGCCACCTTGGTGCGGAGCGGTCTCGGTGCGGCGCTGGCCTTCGGGCTGCTGGTCGGGACGGGGGTCGCGGCGGGGGGGATGCTGGGTGCGCAGGCGGGCCTGGCCCGCTGGTTCATCCGGCGCCGGGCGCTGGCGCTTTCGATCATCAGCACGGCCAGCGGAGTTGGCGGCTTCATCGCGTCCCCGCTGCTGAACCGGACAATCGCGGCGGCCGGGGGGGACTGGCGCATGGGCTGGTGGTTCATCGCCGCCCTGTCGCTGGCCGCGGGCCTTGCGGCTCTTGTGTTCGTGAAGGAAAAGCCGGAGGACCTGGGACAGCGGCCCGACGGCGAGGCCGCGCCGGGTGAACCCGGCCGTGCCGGCCCCGGTTCCAGGAAGCCAGGCCGGGGGACGGTGCACATTACCTCCGAGGTGTGGTCGGTGAAGGAGGCGCTCGGAGGGTTCCCATACTGGATCATGATGTTCTGCCAGATGGGAATGAGTTGCGGCTATACCGTGTTCCTGGCCCACGGGGTGGTCCACTTTCAGGACCTGGGCCATTCACGTGCGGCGGGCGCCTGGGCTCCCAGTCTCATGGCCCTGGCCGGGCTCTTTGCCAAGGGGTTGGTGGGAGTCCTGGGGGACCGCCTGGACCCGCGCTTCATCTGGGCCGGTTTTATCGGTGTCTTCGGGATCGGACAGTGGCTCTTGGTGGGTGCGGACACGCAGTTCCTGCTGGTTGCGGCTTCGAGCTGCATGGGCATCGGCTTCGGCGGGAGCGTCGTCTGTCTGGCCGCGGTGATCAGTAACTACTACGGAATAAAGCCCTTTGCGGCGCTTGCAGGGGTGGCCGTCGCTGTCAATACCACCCTGAGTTCGGTCACTCCCTCCATCGCTGGCTGGCTCTATGATGCCGGGTGGGGGTATAACGGGGTTTTTTACACCCTGGCCGCCTGGTGCCTGGTGGGGGCGGCCGTGCTGTTTGTGATGAGACCGCCCGCGCGCGACCCGGTCCCGTGACCCCCTGCCGGGGGCTGAGCCGGGCATTCACCCGGATCATGCATGAAAGTTCGCCGCCGAAGGAGCTTCATGCCTGATTCGGTTCAGGTCCCGATCCGGAGGTGTGTCATGTCGCGCAGGAATCGTCGTCGCCCCCATGGTTCGATCCCCCGCCGTCGGGCGCTCCCGGGCAGCCCCCCGGGTACGCTGATCCCGGATCCCGATGCGGCGAAAACCCACGTACGTATCATCGCTTACGGCCCCGAAAGGGTGTTGGAAAAGGAAATCGAGGATGTCGGGGAGACCCGCGCGGTGCTCGGGCGATGGCCCGTTGTCTGGGTCCAGGTCACGGGTCTGGGGGACCTCCCCGTCGTTACCCGGCTGGGAGAGCTGTTCGGCCTGCACCGACTGGCTCTGGAGGATGTCGTCAACGTCCATCAGCGCCCGAAGGTGGAGCAGTATAAGGACTACTGCTACATCGTGGTGCGGGCGGCCCACGACCGGGACGGTCACGGTTCCGATCAGATCAGCATCTTCCTCGGGAAGGATTTCGTGCTGAGTTTCCAGGAGCGGGAGCACGACTTTTTCCGTCCTGTGCCGGAGCGGATCCGGGAGGGGAAGGGACGGAGCCGCACGGCGGGACCCGACCACCTGGCTTATGCTCTGATCGATGCCGCCGTCGACTGCTTCTTCCCGGTGCTGGAACGATTCAGCGAGGAGGTCGAGTCGCTTGAAGACGCCATCATCACGAGCCCGAGCGTGGAGGGGTTGCAGCGGATCCACGAGTTGCGCCGGGGCCTGATTGCCCTCAGGCGGACCGCCTGGCCTCTGCGAGAGGCGATGACGACGCTCTACCGGGAGCCGATTCCCTGGATTCGGGACGAGGAGCGCATCTACCTGCGCGACTGCTACGACCACGTGATCCAGATCATCGACCTGCTGGAAAACTACCGGGATCTTACTTCGGGTTTGATGGAGGTCTACCTTTCCAGCACCGGAAACCGCACCAACGAAATCATGAAGGTACTGACCATCATCTCCGCCATTTTTATCCCGATGTCGCTCATTGCCGGGATCTATGGAATGAATTTTCCGCGCCAGGTTCCCGACCTCGAGTGGCGCGGGGGATTCCTTTTCGCCCTCGGCCTGATGGCGGCCGTGGCGGCGGGGTTGCTCATCTTCTTCCGCCTCAAGGGGTGGCTGGGGGGCTCCGCCCCGGACCGTTCGTAAAGCTTGACCGACAGGGTTTTTAATCGCCGGCATCTCCCAATAGTGGACATCCACCTATTCACCTAATCATGGACATCCACCAATGGTGGGGTCTTCGGGGCAATGGATGTCCATATGGCGGGGTTCCTCCAATCGGTGGATGTCCAGGATTGGCAGGATTGGTGGGTGTCCATGATTCTGGGTCTTTCTCATTTTTTTATATTTGTGGACATCCACCAATTTGTGGAGGGTCAGAGAGGAGGGGTGTCCTGGAATCGGCGATGGGTGTCCATTCTTGTGGGGTTCCTTCAATCGGTGGATGTCCATTACTGGTAGAGTTGGTGGATGTCCAGGATTTGGGGTTCAGCGGAACATGCGGGTGAGAAATTTCAGGAGGAGGTCGGCGGATGGTCCCTGATCCAACCCGGTGGAATCGGTCCCCAGTCTGCGGCTCAGTGCGGCCGATTGAGCCTGGCGCATTCGCAGTTCGGCTTCCTGTGCCTTCAGGCGCTCCTTCTGCAGTTCGCGCGCGCGCCGCATCCCCCCGCCCCGGATAAAGGAGACGATGCGATGCAGTTCCTGGCGGTCGAACCAACTGCCATGGTCGCGGCACCAATCGAGCACTACGCCCGATGAGGTTGCGAAATTCTTATGGTTCATCAACTTACCGCACACGGGGCAGGGAATGTAAACCCGGGGCTTCCCTCCTTTGACGCCTTCAATCCCTTCCGTGACGACCGGCTCGGGCGGTGCATACCCGAGGACCGCTTCCTGCTCCTCTTCACGCGAACAGATGTCCTGGAAGCTGATCCGGTCGACCCACATGCCGCCGCAGCGGCCGCATGCATGAAGGGTGTGGGCGCCGACGGCTCGCGCTTCGAGAGGGCATGCGCACCGCGGGCATCGCAGCTCCGGCGCGGGAACTCCTCCCGTGTTCGTCATTTCGGCTCCGCAATGGGGGCAGTGTTTCATGGTCACCGAAACGGCGCCGTAGCAGGCCGCGCAGATTTTCACTGCCAGGGCCGACAGGCAATAGGGGCAGCGGGTGCTGTCGCCGGAAGCGGCGGCGCCGCAGTTGGGACAATTGAAGGCCGAGATGGTCGACCGCCCGGGCTTTTTCATTCCATACCTCGCCATTCCCATCGGAAGGGGGGGCGCTGGGCTTTAATTCTTATTCCCCGGGGGTTTCCCGGTTGATTCTGGCTGCTTGACGCCCCCCGCCCCGGACGGTTAAAGTATGGGCGTGCCGCCGCCATGCGAGCGTAGGTGAGCGGTGTCGGCACGCCCGGTGCCGGCTGCCAGGCGGTGGACGCCGCCCCGGTGTTTTCGATTTCTTCGGAGGGAGTTGCTCATGCCCAAGTTTACGCTCAACGGTCGGGTCGTGGAGGCTGCCGAGGGGCAGACCATCCTGGATGTGGCCCGCGGCCAGGGACTCTACATTCCCAGCCTCTGTTACCACCCCAAGGTGGGCCAGAGCGGCATGTGCCGGGTCTGTGCCGTCGAGGTGGAAGGGGCGCGCGGCCTGGTGATGTCGTGCATCACCCCTGTTACGGAGGGGATGGTCGTGAAGACCGAGAGCCCGAGGCTCCTCGAGGTGCGGCGCACGATCGTGGACATGCTCCTGAGCGAGGGGGAACACGATTGCCTGTCGTGCGAGATGTGCGGGGAGTGCGAGTTGCAGGACGCCGCGTATCGCCTGGGCATCGAACGGCCCTCCATGGTCATGGACAAGCCGAGCCTCGAGGTGGATGGCAGCCACCCGATGCTGGTGCGCAATCCCAACAGGTGCATCCACTGCTATCGCTGTATCAAGGGATGCAACAGCACCGTGGTGAACGAGGTACTCGATATGGGCTACCGCGGGATCCAGTCGCTGGTGATAGCCGATCAGAACGTGCCGCTGGGCGAATCGAGCTGCGTTTCCTGCGGGGAATGCATACAGCTCTGTCCCACCGGTGCCCTCATCGAAAAGAAATCGATCGGCACGGGCCGGGCCTGGAGCCTGGAGAAGGTGCGCACGACCTGCCCCTACTGCGGCGTAGGCTGCCAGATGTGGCTCCATGTCGACCGGTCCCGGAACCGGGTGGTCAAGGTCACCGGCGATGAGGGTGGGGCGCCCAACCAGGGGATGCTGTGCGTCAAGGGGCGCTTTGGCTTTGATTTTCCCGCGTCCGACAAGCGGCTGACGACCCCGCTCATCAAAAAGAACGGCGTGCATGAGCCGGTTTCCTGGGAAGAGGCGCTCGATTTCACGGCGCGGCGCCTCGGGGAGATCCGGGAGCAGTACGGGGTTGAAACGATCAGTGCCATCAGCTCCTCCCGGGACGCGAACGAAAACAACTATGCGGCCATGAAGTTCATGCGCGCCGTCATCGGGAACAACAATATAGACAATTGCGCACGTACTTGACACGCCCCATCGGTCGTCGGGCTGGCGACCACATTCGGTTCTGGTGCAATGACCAACTCCATCCGGGAGATCGAGGACGCCCGGCTGCTCTTCGTCATCGGTTCCAACACCACCGAGGCGCATCCGGTCATCTCCTACTACATGAAGCGCGCGGTCAAGAAGGGGGCCACCCTCATCGTTTGCGATCCCCGGAAGATCGACCTCGTCCGTTGGGCCACCCACCACGTACAGCACCGGGTCGGCACCGACGTGGCCCTGCTCAACGGACTGATGAACGAAATCATCGCCCGCGGCTGGGCGGATCGGGCCTTCATCGAGCAGCACACGGAAAACTACGAGGCCCTCGCCCGGTCGGTGGCCGCCTACCCGCTCGAGCGGGCGGCGGAGATCACGGGGGTGGATGCCGGGCAGCTGCGCGAGATCGCCCGTCTCATCGGGACCACGAAGCCGATGGGGCTCTACTACACGCTCGGGATTACCGAACATACCTGCGGTACGGACAACGTGATGACGTGCGCCAACCTGCAGATGCTGCTGGGGAACATGGGCTGCCGGAGTGCCGGTGTGAACCCGCTGCGCGGGCAGAACAATGTCCAGGGGGCCTGCGACATGGGCTCGCTCCCGAACATCTACCATAATTACCAGAGGGTGGACGACCCCGCGGTCGTCGAGAAGTTCAAGAAGGGATGGAAGGTGGATCGCCTCCCGGAAAAGCCGGGACTCACCATCCCCGACATGTTTTCCGGCATGCTGGACGGCCGCACCCGGGCCTTCATCTGCCACGGCGAGAATGTGGTGATGAGCGAGCCGAACGAGGCGCACACCATCCGCTGCCTGGAGGCGCTCGATTTCCTGGTCGTGCTCGACATTTTCCCGAACCAGACCACCCCTTACGCCGACGTCATCTTCCCCTGTGCCTGCTGGAGCGAGCAGGACGGGACCTTCACCAACTCTGAACGGCGCGTGCAGCGGGTGCGCAAGGTCGTCGAGGCCCCCGGGGAATCGCGGGAGGCGTGGTGGATCTATGCCGAACTGGCCCGGCGACTGGGCTGCGACATGGAATTTGAGAGCGCCCGGGGGGTCTGGGAGGATATGCGCCGCCTCGGTACGGGCTACGCAGGGATCACCTGGGAACGGATCGAGGAGCGGGGGATCCAGTGGCCCGCCCCCACGACGAGTCACCCGGGGACCGTCTTCCTTCACAAGGACGGGAATTTCTCCCGCGGCAAGGGCAAGTTCATGCCCGCCGACTGGCGCCCGCCTGCAGAGGTGCCGGACGACGAGTACCCCTTCACGCTCAGCACCGGGCGGAGGCTCTGGCACTACCATACCGGGACCCAGACGCGCAACTGCGTGGGATTCAACGAGCTTTTCGGGGAGGAACTGGTGGAGGTCAGCCCCGAGGATGCCCGGGAGCTCAAGATCGGTGACGGCGATTATGTCTGGGTAGTCTCGCGCCGCGGCCGGGTGAAGATGAAGGCGTGGGTGACAAAGCGTTCTCCCAAGGGGGTGCTCTGGTCCTCGTTCCACTTCCACGAGGCTCATATCAACGTCGTAACCAACAATGCCTTCGATCCCGTGACCCAGACGGCCGAATACAAGGCGTGCGCTGCCCGGCTGGAGAAGGCGTAGAATCCGAAGGCCGGGCTGCTGTGCCGGCCCGTGGTTTCGGTTGCCCCGGGATGGGTGTCCAGGTCCGGGTCGACCGGCCTGGTGATGGCCCGCGGTGGGTGTCCAGTTCCGGCTGATCGGCCTGGAACGGGGTGTAGTGGGTGTCCAGATCCCGCTTGTCGGTAGTGGCTGCCCCGTGATCGGGCGGAACGGATGGGAACAGGCCGGCAATGGGTGTCCAGTCCCCGGTCGGCCGGCCTGGTGATGGCCCGCGGTGGGTGTCCAATCCTATCGATCGGGCCCGACCCGGATGCAGTGGGTGTCCAGTTTTGGAGTTTGGCTCTGCCTGCTTCGGGTATTGAACGCCGCCCGGTCGGGCGGCGGAGGGGAGAATCCATGGATGCTGATACTTTCGACAGGATCATGCTCGACGCCATCAACGAGGAGATCATGGCGCACGAGTTTTACAAGGCCGCGGCGGCGAGGATGAAGGACGCGAGCGCCGTCGCCATCTTCGAGCGCCTGGCCGCAGAAGAGGAGGGCCACCGGCGGATGCTCGAGCAGTTCCGCTTCAATCCGAAGGCTCAGGTCGAGTTCCGGAAGATCGAGGACGACTACCAGATCGCCGAGGCGGAGACGCTTCCCCGGCTGTCGTTCGAGATGAAGCCGGCCGATGCCTTCCGGCTGGCGATGAAAAAGGAGCAGCAGGCGATGGAGACCTACGCGGCCATGGCCGAGCGCATCGCCGACGCCGAGTTCAAGAAGCTCTACCGGGAACTGGCCGAAATGGAGAAGGGGCACAAGACGCAGCTTGAAGAGCTTTTCGTCAACACCGCTTTCCCGGAGGACTGGGGGGAATAGGCTTTCCCCGGACCGTTGCACGCAGAAAGGGGAGCGCCGCGCGCTCCCCTTTGTTCTTGGGATCCCTCCAGCCTCTGTCCCCTGCCGTCGGCCACCGCCCCCGGTCCGGGGCAGGGAGCCAAGGGGGGCTACTATTTGTCCTGCAGGTCGCAGCGGAGGCAACGCGAGGCCTCCTCCATGGCTGCCTTCTTCGAATATCCCTTTTCGGTCTGGTCGAACCCGTTTTTGCGGCGCCGGGGCGGGAGCTCGGGCATGGGAACCCGCAGGCGCGCCTCGGTTTCCGCCTCCATGGGGGGGAGGGCCGACAGGTCCTCGGGCGGGGCCAGTTGCTCCTCGATGTTCCCCTTGCCCCCGAGAAAACGGTCGATGGCGCTGGCGGCCGCCCGCCCCTGGGCGATGGCTTCCACCACCGAGGCCGGTCCCAGAACGACATCACCGCCGGCAAACACGCCGTTCATGGTGGTCGCCAGGTGCTTCCCCTGGATTTCGATGCAGCGGCTTCCGGCGTTGACCTCCACCTCCAGCTCTTCCGGTATTTCGGGGAGCTGTCCGATGGCGGCGATGAGGGTGTCGTAAACCTCCAGCCGCTCGCTCCCCTCCCTGGGGACGGGGCGACGGCGGCCGCTTTCGTCCACCTCCGAAAGCTGCATCGACTGGATGGTGACCTCCAGACCGTAGCTGGTCCTGCCGATGTTGACGGGGAGGGTCAGGGTCGAAATCTCCACGCCTTCGGCCAGCGCCTGTTCGATCTCGGCTTCATCGGCCGGCATATCCTCGCGGTTGCGCCGGTAGAGGATCGTGACTTCCTCCGCGCCCAGCCGCAGGGCGGTGCGCGCGGCGTCGATGGCGCTGTTGCCGCCGCCGACTACCGCCACCCGCCGGCCCAGGTCGGGCCTTTTGCCCATGGAGACGTCGCGGAGGAACGACACGCAGTCGAGCACTCCCTTGCCCCGTTCTCCCTGGACCCCCAGGGTCCAGGATGCGTGGGCGCCCAACGCCAGGAATACGGCGTCGAAACCCTGCTTCTTCAGTTCCTCCACCGACTTGATCTCGGAGCGCGTCTTGATCTTCACCCCGGCGGCCTTGACGATGTCGATGTCGTGCTTGAGGTCGTGCTCGGGGAGGCGGTAACGTGGGATCCCGGTGTGGAGCATGCCGCCGGCCACCGGTAGTTTTTCGAAAATCGTGATTTCGTGGCCGCCGACCTTCGCCAGGTAGTAGGCCGCGGTCAGGCCGGCGGGGCCGGAACCGACGACGGCCACTTTCCTGCCGCTCGGCGGGGCCGACTTCCCGGTGCTCTTTTCCGCCTGCTTGCCGTAGCGCACCGCCGCATTCTTCAGGGCGCGGATCGAGATCGCTTCGTCGAGCTGGCCGCGGCGGCAGCGGGCTTCGCAGGGGTGGAAGCAGACGGTGCCGCAGATGCTGGGGAGCGGCATGTTCTCCCGGACGACCAGGTAGGCGTTTTCGAAATTCCCCTGCGCGATTTCCCTCACGTAGCGATGGGCTTTCACCCCCGCAGGGCAGGTGTGCTCGCAGGGGGCCAGCACCATGGCCGAACAGACGGCCGCGCGGCAGTGGTGGTCGTGGATGTGCTCCTCGTATTCCTCGCGGAAGTACCGGATGGTGGTGAGCGCCGGGTTGGGCGCCGTCTGTCCGAGGCCGCACAGGGCGGTGTCCTTGATGGCGCTCCCGAGGCGTTCGAGCTCCTCGATGTCCCCGGGCTGCCCCTTGCCGGCGCAGATGTTTTCCAGGATGGTGAGCATCCGCTTGGTCCCTACGCGGCAGGGGGTGCATTCGCCGCACGATTCGCTCTGGGTGAAGGTGAGGAAGTAACGGGCCAAGTCCACCATGCAGGTAGACTCGTCCATGATCACGAGTCCACCCGAACCCATGATCGATCCGGCGCGGGCGAGGGTTTCATACTCGATCGGGAGGTCCTTGAGCCTCGCCGGGAGGCAGCCGCCCGAGGGACCGCCCGTCTGCGCCGCTTTGAACCGGCCCTTGCCCGAAATCCCCCCGCCGATCTCGTTGATAACGCGGTCCAGGGTGATGCCCATGGGGACTTCGATGAGGCCGGAATTGTTGATCTTGCCCGTAATGGCGAAGGTCTTGGTCCCGTTGCTCCCCCGGGTTCCGAGTTTCGAAAAGGCTTCGGCTCCCTCCCGCAGGATGGTGGGGACGTTGGCGAGGGTTTCCACGTTGTTGATATTGGTGGGTTTTCCGAACAGCCCCTGTGTGGCCGGGAAGGGGGGGCGCGGACGGGGCATCCCCCGTTTCCCCTCGATCGAGGCCATGAGGGCGGTCTCCTCGCCGCAGACGAAGGCTCCGGCCCCCTGCTTGATAAGGATGTTGAAATTGAAACCGCTGCCGAGGATGTCCTCGCCGAGCACGCCGAGAGCGCGCATCTGCCCGAGAGCGATCTCCAGGCGCTTGATGGCGAGGGGGTACTCGGCGCGGATGTAAACGTAGCCGGTGTCGGCGCCGAGGGCGTAGGCGGCGATGCACATCCCCTCCAGGACCGAGTGCGGGTCCCCTTCGAGCACCGAGCGGTCCATGAAGGCCCCGGGATCCCCTTCGTCGGCGTTGCAGATGAGGTACTTCCGGTCGCCGGGAGCTTTCCGGCAGAACTGCCACTTCAGGCCGGTGGGAAAGCCGCCGCCCCCCCTGCCGCGCAGGCCCGAGGCGAGCACCTCGTCGATCACCTTGTCGGGTGTCATGCCGAGCGCGGTTCGCAGTCCCTGGTAGCCGCCGCGGGCGAGGTAGTGGTCCAGGTTTTCCGGGTTGATGATGCCGCAATTGCGGGTGGCGATGCGGACCTGGGGCGCGAGCACGGGGAGGTCGAACAGGCGGCCGACACCGTCGACCGGAACATCGCCGATATAGCCCATGGCGTAATCGCCGTGGGGGCGCCCCTTCTTCAGTTCAGATTTCAGGATGGCCGAGAGTTTCGCCGGGGTGACCCGGTCGTAGGTAACGCGGCTCCGGCCCGGAAGCTGGACATCCACGAAGGGCTCGGCGAAGCACATCCCGATGCAGCCGACGGGCACGATGTGGGCCTTGGCGCCGAGGCGGGAGAGCTCTTCGGGGATTGCGGCCAGAAGGTCTCCGGCGCCGGCGGCCAGCCCACAGGTGGCGGCGCCGACGTAAATGACGGGACGGTCGCCGTTCTGGAGGCGGGACCAGGTTGTTTCTGCTTTTTCGATTGTCTTGTCTAGATCCACCGTGGTTTTCTCCTGGCTGAAATACTCTTGGCCCTAGTGCTTTTTCGGCGTCCGCATCTTTTTTCCGCCTTTGGCCGCCGATGCGGCAGGCTTCGCCTTTTTCGCTGGCCTGGATGGCTTCTTCTTGGCGGCCGGGGCCGGGGCTTCCGCGGCCAGTCGATCCACGATCCTGCTCGTGGATGAGCTCGATTGCCGCCCGTGAACCGTCGTGTCGGCCACGACCACGGGGGCGAGGGCGCAGGACCCGAAGCAGGCGACCGTTTCGATCGAGAAGTTCATGTCCGGAGTGGTGCCGCCGGCGGGGATGCCCAGCTTCTTCTCGACGTCCTGAAGGATGGCGGCGCTGCCGCGCACGTGGCAGGCGGTCCCGCGACAGACGGTGATGATGTGGCGGCCCCTCGGCTCAAAGTGGAATTGGGCGTAGAAACTGGCCACTCCATAGACTTTCGATTCCGAAACCCCCAGGTATTCGGCCGTGGCCGTCATTGCCTCGGGCGGAAGAAACCCTGCCTCGGTCTGCACAAATTGCAGCACGGGAATGAGATACTGCGGCAGAGGCTCGAATTTGCCGGCGATCTTCTTGCGCCACTGCAGTGTCGAGTGTCCGTTTGAGCCCTGTTTCATGTTGCGCTCTCCTTGCCTTTTGAGTCGTTTCCCCTCCCGGTTCAGGACCGGAAGACGCGGTTCTCACTCCGGATGCCCTGATTCGGAATAGTTACAAAGTAAATCATAGGGTGTCGCTTGATGTCCAGATCCGTCTTAACAACTGGACATCCACTGCCCAAGTACCCGATCCCCCATAATCGTGGACATCCACAGATCGGGGTTTCTGAAGTCTCCTTCGGGCAAATTTGGACACCCACTTCACCCTAGCAGGTAACCCGGGACACCCATTTCATCCTGGTCTGCGTCTGGACAGAGGCTCGAAGTGGGTGTCCCGGGTTCGTATCCGGAGGCGGGAGTGGGTGTCCAGGACTTTTTCCGGGAGTCCTGCCGGGGAATGTTGCTCAGAAGGGCGATCTTCTGGAGCGATGCTGGGGATCGGATCAGCAGGCGGGGGGGGCCGGATATCGTGCCGGGGGGAGCGGCGCTTTGGGGTGGTCGAGCGGAG